>OHSJ01000229.1_pt1 | contig 27361 bp, 37 predicted proteins | sample 1578561 | NCBI WGS metagenome assembly OHSJ01 (sample SAMEA3879571, study PRJEB24766) | human gut metagenome | biome: human-associated habitat; feature: feces | place: USA | collected 1985/1987 | reverse complement strand
GCGCGAAAGTCTTGTCTATCTGCCCCGCGTAACGCCCGTAGCCTATCTGCATTATCACAAAATCGACCGCGCCGCGCACTTTCGCGAAGTCGGGCGAGCCCTGGCAGTATGATATGTCAATGCCTTTTTTCATCGCTGTTGTCCTCCTTTAAAACGTCGATAGCCTTTGTGATGACCGCGGGGATAGGCACGCCCATCAGCCCCGCGTTTTCGATGATTGACAGTGTTTCGTTGGCGATGAACGCCACGCACACCGCGTCCTTGATGTACGCCGTACCGAGCGTGAGGTCAAGGCGGCACGCGACCAGCAGTATCAGCAGTATCATGCCCTTGCGGCACAGCCCCTTGAACCCTGCGCGGCTCTCGAGCGCCCCGCTCTCCGACTTGCCCGAGCGCTTGAAAACGCCCGCCACGATAAGCCCCGTAAGGTAGTCGATCGCAATGAAGATGATAAGCGTCGTCATAGCGCTTGTCCAGCCGCCGAACAGCGCCGCGACCGCTCCGCCGAGCGTTCCGACAGCGGCAAGCACCGCCGCTTTTATGTTTGTCATATTGTTCCTCCTATTCCTTCAAAGCGAACACGCCGTTGTAAACGTACTTCGTGCCGGATACGTCAATGGTACCCCAACACAGATTACTATATTGCGTAAACGGTGTTGTCACGACTTTGTCGCAATATGTTTTGACATCCGAAACGATGGGCACGAGTGCCGTCATGGAAGCTGATAATGCACCATTTATACGATGCCGTGCTAAAGGGTCAGAATTGTTGCTGCCCTCAGTTTTAATAGAAGCCAGCGAATTAAAATCAAGAAACTCCGCCCAATTGCTAGGAGAATTTAAATTTGGACTATCAGGCTTTAACACTGCAAAAATCAAATCGCCATTATTATCTTTAGAAATAAAAATAGATGATTGAAAAGCATTCGTTTGATTATTACAAATTGCTATTCCGTTGTCAGTCTTGTACCCATAGCGCCAGCAGCATTTGTTATGAACGTATCGATACCCGCTGTTTATATTAGCACCATTTTTCGCGGTTACTTGAAAAGAACGCTGAGTGTCATAATCGGTTCCCCAATCGAGTTTAAACGCTGTTACATCGCCGACTTTACAGCTTACCTCTTGCCCGCCCGACGGAACATCAATTGTATCAAAATAGTCAACCGCATTAGCCGTCAGCCACGCTGACACCTCAGCGTAGTTCGCTGCGGCGGTCGTACCTGTGAAATATGTTGTTTCTATTGCCATTACTATTCCTCCTCAATTTTTGTCGCGTTTCCAACTATGCCCACTACCCCCTCCGCCACTGCCGAGGCTAGGGCGGGTTTCCCGCTGTCCTGCGGCTCGGGGGTCGGGTCGGGGGCTATGCCGCTGTCTGCCGCTGCCATTATGTTGATGTCGAACCGCGCCGCGGAAATACTGCCGCTGTCCCCGTTTAGCACGATGTCGCCAAACGCGCGCCCTGCCACTGCAAGCATTTCAGTTGTCAGCGTAGCCGTCGCAGCACCGTCAGACAACGCCGCAGCTGCCTTTACCGTCACACCATCGGGACGCAGGATTTTAAGCTCGGCAGACGTGACCGTGCTTAAATCGGAAATAACGCCGCTGCCATTAGTAAATCTCGCGACTATCTGCCGCGTGCCGCCGTCGCCCTGCTTGGCGTTGATACGCGCTCTGGGGGCGGTGCAGCTTAGGTCTAGCTCCACTACCGTTGATACTGTTATCATCTCATCACTCCTTTGTATTTCGCGACCGCGTCCGAGAGGGTCGCCGCCTTGCTGCCGAACGTCAGCGTGCTGTTTGAGGGTCGGTCTAGGTCTATCGTCCTGCCGATGATACGCAGCCGTTCGTCTATGCCCATGATGTCGTTTTTGACTTGGTGCACGCCGTAAAGTTCGTACCCCGCCGATACGTCCAGCGCGCTGACCTTGTATTGCCGCTGACCTATCGCGATGGCGTTCAGCGTGTTCATGCCGCGCCGATAAAGCGTTGTGCTCCCGCGCACGAGGGTGTCGCCGTCGCCGTGTACGTCATATATCGCAACGCCGCTCCGCACGCCGTACTTGGCCACAAGGTCGGCGCGCTCGATGTAACTCTTTCCGCCCGCCATGCCGCTCGGGATTATCGTCAGCCGCGAACCCGTTGACTGCCTTATCGCGCCCAGCGGGTACAGCCGCGTTATCAGCCCGCTAACGTCCGCCGCGCAGGTGATCTCGCGCATATTCCCTCCGCAGTATATCGGCATATCCTTTTCGATTGCGAACTCCTGCGCGTAGTCAAGGCAGCTCGTGTCGCCGACTTTTCGCAGGCGTATCTCGCCGCCCAACGTATCCACAAACAGTGCCCGCAGCACGTCGAACGTCACGCCCCAGTCATACGAACTGCCCTCGGGAAAACCCGCCATTTCAACGTTTCCGAGCGCGAAACGGTGCTCGCTCTGCTCGTTGTGCGCCGTGATAAGGTCTATCAGCGTGCTGCGGTTTATCGTGCCCTGCGACACCTCGCCCTCGGGCTGTACGCTGTCGCAGAGGTAGCCGAGCTCGCCCTCAAATACCGCCGTTTTCGCAAACAGCCCCGCCGTGCTCATGCCGTCCGAAACGCTCAGACAGCGCCCCTCAAAGAGCGTTGCGCCGCGGTCTAGGTCTGTTACTGCCACCGTGCTGACACCCGCCTCAACGGCGTTGTACGCGGGGTTGTCGGGCAAAATGCGGAACGAAAACGACGGTATCTCGTTGACGGCTTCTGTTATCTTAGCCTGCGAGATCTTCGGGTCTGACGGGCGGTAGCTGTGCAGTATCTCCGACTGCGTGCCGTTGGTCAGTGTTACGCGATAGTTCATTACAGCCGCTCCTTTATCGTCGAGTATCTCAGCGTGGCGGGCATGGTGTTGTGCGTAACGCTGAGCCTGTTATTGCCGCTCTTGACCGCGAAATGCTCGGTATCGACTGCCGCGCCGTTGACGTACAGCACGGGCGCGCCGTCGCAAACAAGTGAGTACGCGTCCAGCGAAGCCGTCTTGAACTCCGTGCCCGCGCCGACGTGATACGGCACTTTGACCGCGCTCAGAGCGCTTGCGCCTACCGCCTTGCTTAGGGTGAGCGTAACGCCGTATGTGCTCGCGGTGCCGTTCGGGTACACAGCCTGCAAATAGATATAGTCGTCGTCCTGTCCGAACACAGTGGAGTATCTGCCGCCGCTCGCCGCCGTAACTATGCCGCCCATCGTGGGGATAGCGTACTGCGTTACATTCCCGCCGAATGGCAGTGTAACGGTCACGCTCAGCCCATCGTCTGAGATGGAAATGTCAGCGTAACTCGCATAGTCGGCGGGCGAGCCCATGTCATAGTACGTCGCGCCGAAGTCGTTAACATCGAGAAGCATAAGTCTGTTGCCCGTAAACGTCGCGATGTCGAACGCTGCGCCCTCGCTTATCATGTACGGGTCGGCGGCGAACGCCGCGGTAAGCTGCACCACGCGCCGTGCCTGGTCGATGTATTCGTAACTGATGTCGGTACAGCGGCAGTTCGTCAGCTTCCAGCCGTGAAGGTGTTCGTCTTTAAGAACGCCGTCGCCCTCCGAATAGAGCCAGTTTATAACGTCCGAAACAAGGTCGGCGGTGTCCTCCGCGTCCTCGCCTATCACGTTAAAAACGTACTGCGGGTCGCGGTCGTCGTAGTAGACCTTGCCGCCCACCGCCGATAGGTCGGTGCTGCCGCTGCGGTAAGGCACGCTCTCGCGCACCACGCGGGGCTTTGGCGTGCCCCAACTGCCCTTTGCAACCGTTACGCCGCGCAGGTCGCCCGTAGAAACGCCGTTGAAAATCATCTGTCTTATCATATCATCTTGCCACTCCTCTCGCTGTTAAATTAAGGTTCGCGCCGTTGATAACATCAAGCGCGGGCGCTATCACGCTTGCTACTGTGTCGCTGTCAATCACTAGGTTAAAGACCGCCTGTTTGCCGCTCTCTGCGGCGTTCTGAGCGTGCTCGGCGGTGCTGGCGGTCAGTCTGCCTGCCGTTCGTTCATCGCGCTTAGCGGCGGCTCTGACGGCGTTGTGCGCGCTGTCTGCCGATGTATAGTCGGGCAAACGCACCTCGCCCGCCGCAGCAGATACCATGTCCGCAGCAGCAGCCGAGACCTCAGCCATGCCGCCCGAAATGCCCCGAGCCATGCCCTGCGGGATATATCCGCCGAGGTCTGCGAACAGCCGCGAGGGCGAGTGTATGCCTGCCGCCGCTTTGACGGACTGGTACGCCGCGTCTACCATCTGCTGTGCGGCGCGGTCGATGTCGGCGAGCTTTTCTGGGCGGGTCAGACCGTTGGCAAAGCCCGCAGCCGCGTATCCGCCGAGAATATCATAAGCTTCCTGCAAACTTGGCGACTTGCCCGCAACGTCCGAGATGATGTTCTGTATCTGCCGCGAAGATTCGTCGCGCATATTGCCGAGCGACTTTTCGGCGGCTTTGTATGCCTTTGAGTATGCCGCGTCGAATTTGTCGGAATAGTCCTGCAATTCGGTGTCAGACATCGAGGTCATAGCCTTTATCTCAGCCGCCGAGCTGGGCCCTGCTTCGCGCAGTTTGTCGATAAGACCGTCAGAAACGCCGCGGTCGATAAGCTCCGCCAGTCCGTCAGACCAATCAGAAATGCGCTCGTAGTTGCTGTCCATCGCGTTCACGAGGTCTTCGGCAGACACCTCAGCCAGTTCGGCAGGCTTTGAGAACAAGTCCATAGAGTTGTAAATGCTGTCCGCCGTCTGGCCGAGCATTGAGGTGTACTGATGGGAAAGCTCGGCAATACTGTCGGCGGCGTCGGCGCTGACTTTGTAGCTGTCCTCGCCGACAGTGTATATGACGCTGTGGGTGCGCTGAGCGGCAAGCTGTATTTCCGACATATTCGCAAGCGCCGAGTCTGCCGACTTCTTCTCCTGCTCCGAAAGCTCGGCTATCGCGGTGTTCGCCGCGTCTATCTGCTCGTTTACGGTGCGCATAGCTTCCGAAGCCGTGACGTATGCCGTGTTGACAGCCGCGCCGTAGTCGCTCTGCATATCAGTGCCCGCTGCAAGAGCGGCAGTGCGCTCATCGGTCGCATTTTTTAGCGCTTCTTCTGCTTTTGCTTGCTCCTTGTACAGTTCGACAAGGCTTTCCTGCGCCGCCTGTGCCTTAGCCTGCCTGTTATAGCTTGTGACCACCGCTTCGATAGCCGCGCGGTTCTTGTTCAAGTGCCCCGTAGTGCTGTCTATTGCAAGCCCCAGTTCGGGCATTCCTTCGTTGAGCGACTGCACTATGCTTTCCATCTCGGCTTGCTCGGTCGAGGTGAGCGAGGTCTGCGCGTTCAGCTCTTCGAGCCTATCGACCATGCCGACATACGCCGCGCTGCTTTCCTCCGCGCTGTTCATGTTCTCGTCAAACTTCTGCGACGTTTCGGCTATCGCCTTAGCCGCTTCGTGCGCCGCGCTCACGATCCCCTGCGTATCCGCGCTGAGGTCGGTGAGGGGGTCGTGCGCTTCGTCGATTTCTTCCGTAATGCCGTCAATGATACTTGCAAGCATTTGTCCGCCAGCCGCTGCCGCAGCTATCGCTATACTGCCGCCCGTCATGCTGTTTTTGAGTGACGTTCCCGCCTTTAGAGCCGCCGTGCGCAGCGTTTCGAGCGAGATGGTAACGCCTTCGAGCTTGCCGAGTATCTGCGCCGCCGCTATCTGCGTGATTATCGCCGCGAGCACTGTCTTCACGCCCTCGAGCTCCGCCTTGCTCACGCCCAGCTTCTTAGCTATCCCGTCCTCCAGCGCGTCGCCGAGCTTGTCTAGCTGCTGTACACCCTGCTTGCCCATGCGGATGAAGTTATCCGCAAAGTTGCCCGCGCTCTCCTCGAGGTCGTCAAGAGCCTTAGCCGTGTCGCCGCCGTTCGTGAGCGTGCCGAGCAGGTTCGCCGCCGCGGCTTTCATACTGCCGAACGAGCCGCTGAACGTCGTGGCGGCTTCTTTCGCGGTCGTGCCGGTGATGTCAAGCTCGCCCTGAATGACGTGCACAGCGGCGTACACGTCGGCGAGGTTGTCGATGTTGTACTTTATGCCGCTTATCTTCTCCGCGTCAGCGAGCAGGCGCTCCATCTCGGTCTTTGTGCCGCCGTAACCCAATTTGAGGTTGTCGAGCATGGTGTAATTCTGCTTCGCGAAGCCCTGATAGGCGTTCTGAATGTCGGCGATGTTCGTGCCCATCTTGTTGGCATTGTCGCTCATATCGACCATAGCCGTGTGCGCCGCTTCGGCAGCCTTTGCAGTATCACCGCCGAGCGACGAAATGAGCGAAGCCGAAAAGCTCGTAACGTTTTCCATGTACTCATTCGCCGAAACGCCAGCCGTTTTGAAAGCGTCGCTCGCGTACTGCTCGACCTTGCCCGCGCTGGATTTAAACAGCGTTTCTATGCCGCCGATAGACTGCTCGAGAGCCGCGCCCTCGCTGAATGCGCTCTTTATAACGTCGCCCAGCTTGTCGGCGACCTTGTACGCGCCGAACGCCGCAAGCAGGCTTTTGCCGAGGTTTTTGCCCATCTTGCCGCCCTGCTCGCCGCCTACGCCGTCGGGGAAAAGCTTCGCCAGCTGCCCCTGCAAACCTTCCATCGAGGGCACTATCTGCACATACGCCTTCGCAAGCTCAATGCCTTTGCTATTGCTTTCTGCCATTTAATCACCTCCGTCAAGTATTTTTTGCCGCGCTTTTTCATACGCCATCGGGTCGTCAAAGCCCTCGGTCTGCGGCTCGTTCGGTTCGCCGAAAAGCTTAACCGCCAGCGATTCGGGGCGGTTCTTGCCGCGCGCGCCGTCTTTGCTGTTGAGCCACACGAGCAGCGAAAGTTTATCAAAAATCAAAACGCCCAGCATTTCGCTGAGCGTATGTTTTTCCCCCGCCAAAGCCATGCGTGCGCGGGAGTTTGAGCGCAGCCCGCCCGCAAGCGCAGCCGCCGTACTCAGCGGCAGGGCGCGGTGATCGTATATGTGATACGTTTCCGCGAAGTCGCATATCAACTCGCACTCGCACGCGCTCACCATGCGGGCGAGCAGTATCAGTTTTTTCCGTCGCTGTCCTTTTCGCCGTCGCCGCCGCGGATAATGGAATAGATCTCGCGCACCATCACGTCGCGCGGCACTCTGCCGTTCTCGTCGCGGCAGAAGTCTTTCAGCGCCGCCTGCGTATCATCAAGCAGGCGGTGAAGCACGCTCACGAGCCGCGAACCGTCGCCGCCGTCCACTGCCACAAGGTCTTCGAGCAGCTCCCAATCGTTAAGCTTAGCTGCCTCGTACTTAAACGCAAAACCGTGCTCGGTCTTGCCCTCTATCATCTTCATGCCGTACCTCCTTACTCAGTTGCGGGTTTCTTGAAATACTCGTAATGGGTGTTGCCCGCGCTGTCTGCCATAGCGGTCAGCGTTACGCCGTAGCCCACCGCGTCGCTGTCGTCATACTGCACCTCGGCAACGTTGGAAACGCTCGCAGAGGGCAGCACAACGCGTTTGAGCACGCCGCCCGTCATTATCATCTCGATAACGTATGCGTAGTCCTCGAGGTCGCCCGAGCCTGCCGCTACCGTCATGCCGTCCTCCAGCGTACCGGTAACGTTGCTGTCGCCGTGAACGAGTTTGAGCACCTCTGCGCTGAGCGATTCGATGAACGTCATCGTGAAATCGTCCTTTTTGTCGGTGGTGGAAACGTGCACCACATCGCCGCCCCATGCCTTGATAGACTGGGTGGTGCGGCTGCCGTCGTTGGTCAAGCCGTCCTCGCTTATGTAACCGAGACACTTGAAAGCCGCGTTCAGCTCGGTAGTGGCGTCGGTCGGCAGGGGCGTTGAGCAGGGCGCGCGGAAAACTGCTCCGCCTACCTTAGGCTTGCCCGTAGTGACATTGTTTTTGTTGTTAGACATAAAATCACTCCTCAAAATATGTTATTTCGTACACCGCCTGAAAGCGGTAACGTTTTGTAGTTGTATCATTGAATGGATAACTGCTCACGAGCGCGCAGCGGCTTATATCGCCGCGTTCGGGCATACGCCGCATGAGTTTCAGCAGGCGTTCGTTAAGCTCCATAGCTTCAAGCAGCGTGCCGCCGTAGCTTTGTACAGCCACCGTCGCGGACGTTATGCAGTTGCGTTCAGATGTGCCCGTGCGCTCGATAATGCAGTAGCTTCGGGGTGGTTTGGCGGGTTCTTCCGCATAGCACGGCACGTCCAGCCCGCGTGATATGTAGTCGATAAGCGTGACTTCTATCATTCCTTTACCTCCCCGACCGCTTTCAGTATCGTGTTGTTCTTCTGATTTTGCTGAATGGCGCGCTTTTGTGTCGCCGCGACCGACGATACACGGCGGCGTATACGGTAGCGCTTAGTCCATGCGTAGTTTTTCACGCGGTAGCCCTGCTTCGGCAGCTTCGCGCGTATGCGTTCGGCGTATTCTTCGGTAAGAGCCGCCACGCTGTCGCTCATGAGGTAGTCGCCCACCGCTTTATGGTTCAGAACTATCTTCGTCGGCATATCTTTCCACCTGCACTTTCTTGTTCCAACTGAGCGGGATAAGCGCGTCTATGCCCTGCGTCGGCTCGCCTACGGTGCGGTATCGCCCGCCCCAGAAGCACACCTCTGTATCAGTCCAAACGTGCTCGTCGCCCTTTGGGATAGCCAGCGTGTACGCTATTCTCTTGCCGCTGAGGTTGAGCGCGGCTGTAACGTCATCGCTGCTGGGCGCGCCCACAAGCACGTTTTCGACTACATCTATCCGCTCCGCATATATCGGGCGTTTGAGCGCGTCAGCGCCTGTCTGCTCGCGCACCACAAGCTCAACGGGTATGCCTTTAATCATTGTCACCATTGCCGTACACCTCCAGTGCGCCCCAGCGCTGACGCAGCAGCCCGAGGTCTTTAAGCTCGTTGCGCAGGTAGTAAAGCTGCTGACCCGCGTTGAGATACGACATAGATATGCTGTACCCCATAGCCGCCTGCGAAGCCTGCGTTGCCGCGGGCGAATTGTCAGCCGCCGCATTTACCGCGCGGATAACTGCCCGCACGATGGTCTCTTTGACCGCAAGCGCGAACTCGGGGTCTGCCGCCGACATGAGCGCTATGCTCTTGCCGTGCTTTTTCGCGATAAGGCTCAGCTTAGCGGAAGCAACGGGCAGCAGCGCCTCCGCAAGTTCCTGTTCCTCAGCCGTGAGCTTGCGCCCGAGCCGCATAACGTCGTCGATAGCCGCGTACACTGCCGCCATTGCCATGCCCCCTTACTCAGTCGCCGCCGACTGTATAACGGCGAAAGCGTTTTTGTCGAGAATGCCCCAGCCGATGTAAGCTTCGGCTCTGATGTACACCTCGTTGTATCCTTTGAGGTCGCGGCCGCTGTTGTCGGGGTCGCCGTACTGGATAACTTCGAGCGGTATCTCCTTGGAATAGCCCCACTTGAACGCCGTCGCGAAGTCGCCGACTATCGCAAGGTCTTTGCTTGAATTGAAAGACACCGTAGTGTTGGTGAGCGTGCTGATGCCGTTCATCTGAGCGGGAGTGCTGCCCCACGCAAGTTCGGGGTATATCTTTCTTCCGCTCGCGTCCACCATCTTAGCGAGGTCGGAGCGGAATGCGGGAGCCATCGTAAGTCCCGACACATCGTACTCGTGGCCCTGCACCGCCGCGATAGCCTCTTCTATCAGCGCGTCGGGTGTCTTGGGCGTTTTGCTGTCCTGCGCGATGACCGCAACGCCGCTGTCGAAGTGGTTCGTGCCGATGATAGCCGCCGCCGTCTTAGTCCTCGGGTTTAGTCCGTGGAAAGCCATGATGTCAAGACCGCGGGCGACCTTTTTCGAGAAGCCCTCAGAGAAATTTTTGAGCATTTCTATCTGCGCTTCCTCAGAGGCGTAGAGAAATTCATCTGTCATTCTTGCGCCGTACTCTACCTTTAGCGGCAGTACCGTGATAGGGTCGAGAGCCACGCTTCCGCGAGTCTTTTTGCCGCCCTCAGCAACGAGGTCTACTTCATCGTCCATGCTGAAGATGAACTCTTTCTGTCCGTTGAATGCGATAGGGCTGCGCGCGCAGAGCGTCGAGAGCGATGAAAAGCCCTTTACCTTGTCGAAAAGCTCGGTCACAAGCTGCGGGTCGAATTTTGCGCCCTTAGAGAGAATGTCTGCCATAGTTAATTACTTCCTTTCTTTACTTTTTAAGGTCGGCGAGCAGCGACTTGTACGCCGCGTCCTTGCCGTTCGTGTGTCCGTGTTCCGTATTTGCGAGGGGCTGGGGCTGCTGATTTTTCACGAATTTTGCGAGCGTTTCAGCGTCCTTTTTGATCTCCTCCTCGGTGTCGCCCGAAAGCTTGCCCGCAAGCTCATAGGGTATGCCGTTCTCGTGAGCGATGCGCATTTTCAGCGCGCCGCTCTCATACGCCTTTGCCTTAGCCGTAAGGTCGGCAATGGTGGTCTTGTTCGCTTCGAGCTGCTTCGCGAGGTCGGCGGTCTTTGCGTTGTAGTCCTCGGGCGAGAGCCAGCCCTCGTACTGCTTCTTGACATCGGCGACCGCTGCGTCAAAAGCTTCCTGCGTTTCGATGGGTTTAAAATCTGCCATGATATTTCCTTTCTCCGCTTGTGCGGTATATGTAAGCCGTTACCAGCTTACCTTCTGTACTTTCTTCTCTTTGACCGTGTTCACGCACGCCCAGTGCGCCAGCGCGACGGCTTCAAGCAGCGATATGTCCGCGCCCTCTAAGATGGAGGTGTAACCGTACCCGCCGCCCGAGCTGATAGCGCGGTGCTCGCAGTTGGCGACGGCTTGTTCCAGCGACGGCTGTTCGGCGTGGCAGATCGTCTGCGCGAAAATGCCGCGCTCAAAGCTTGCCGCAGAGGTTATGACCTCCGCCACTTTCGGCAGTATCGGCTTGCGGCGTATGCCCGCGTTTTTCATGTCGGCGGCGAGCAGAGATTGTCCGCCTGCGCCGTCTATGACCGTTTCGCGCATATGCGGGTTGCGCAGATACGCAATTATCCAGTCGTTGCCCTCGCGCACGGGTCGGCAGTCGATGGCTTCGACGAACACTTTGCCGTCGGCGGTCTTTGCGGCTACGGCGAGCGATACATTTTCGGTAGCTTTGGCGTACTTCACGCCGAAAAACAGTTCGTGAGTGAGCTGCGGCTTTTCGGTCACGCACAACGCCTGCCACTCGCCCTTGCTGATGGCTGATTTCTGATTATACGTCAGCCACAAGCCTAGGCGCTGTATGTTGTCGTCCACTTGGGCGTCCTGCGGGTCGCCGAGCTCGGAGCGTATCTTGCGCTCGGTGAGGATAGTGCCGAGCGACGGGTTGGTCTGATACCACAATTCGGGGTCGTGGGCGTTGGTGAGCGCAGGCACGCTCCATTCCGCCCAGCCGTCGTCGTTGCCGCCGCCCGTGACAGTCGTCTTGCGGTACTTGGTGAACACCGTGCCCGCTGATACCACCGTCGGCGGCGTGCCGCACATGAGCGTCTGCGGGTTCTTACTGTCCGTGACAACGTATTTCAGCGCAGTTTCTTGGTCGGTGGTGTACTCCTGCGCTTCGTCAATGATGAGCAGGTCGTAACCCTCGCCCAGACCACCCTTGCTCGAGCGCGTGCGGAAGTTGATAAGCCCCTCGCCGCCCAGCCACTTGATACGTTCAAGACCGAACTGCTTCGCGGTCTTGAAGTCCTCTTTCTCGCGGTAGCCCATCTTCGCGAGCAAGCTGGTGGCCTTTTCCCACGCCGAGTGAGAGGTGGTGGTGCGGTGGGCGGTGTACAGCACACGTTCGCCGTGGGTAACGCCGTACATCGCGCGCATGATGAGCAGTTCTGACTTGCCGTTGCGGCGGGGTATCGACCAGCCGAATTTCATGTGCCGCCACAAGCCCTCGCCGTCCACCGCCATGATGTCGTACATCATCAGTTCCTGCCACTCCTGCGCGGTGCGCCCCGACTTGTTGTACATCGCGACAGCCTCGCCGCCGAGCGTTTGCTCATACGGCAGCACTACCGATACGGTGGGGGTCTGCCTGCCGATACGCTTCTCAATAGCTGATTACCTCCTTTTTTTAGGCATAAGAAAAGCACCCTGCGCAAAGCAGAGTGCTGAATGTGGATATATGAAAACCGCCCTTCGCGGAGTGCGAGGAGCGGTCAAGGGTTATGCTATTTTTATAGATTTTATTTCTGATTCTGTGAATTCTATCAATTTTTCACTATCGGTCACCTTTAGGGTAATAGAATCTTCTTCATCTTCGTTATCATCTTTATCATGAAAAGAGAAAACATAACCGTTCCATTGTTTGCCGTCTATATCGATCAATAGTACTTTGTTAAACAAATATTTTTGTAAATCAATCATGTTTTTTTCTCCTTTCTCGGTACTAAATGAGTTCCTGATTTAGAATAGTGAATTGTTCCTTTGTCAGTCGAAGTTTCTTCCCTAGTACTCTTATTTATGTCAACTCCTATGATCTCATCGCAGTCAATCAATTCTTTGTTTTTCCATAAACCTTTTCTATCATAAACAAGTGAACCAGTTCCACTTTTTTCATTTATTATTTTCTGCGCTTTGTCTTCTGAAATTGTCAAGTAGCTTCTTCCATCAATATATTCCGGGCAGCCTTTTATGTGTTTAGCTTGCTTTTCGTGATTTATGTCAAGCTTTATATTGCCTTTTCTTATTTCATCTTCTATTATACCACTTTTCCCCGCAATGTCAAGCCTTTGCGGCTTTTTCATGCCCGCGATCAACATGCGCTCCCGCTCTTCGGCTGAAATGGTCGGCTTCTTGAAACCTATCTGCTTCATGCGCTCGCGTTCTTCGGCGGGCAGCTCGCGCGAGGTCTTGCTCCACACGTCCTGCGCCTTCCTGCCGCTTATGTACGTCACGGTGCAGGTGCAGTTGTCGTGGCGGCGGTAAACGTCCTTTGGCACTTCTTCGGGGTAGCGGTATTTGCCCGCGAGAGCCGCGCACCATTTGCAGCACCCGCCGTGGTCGCTGCGGATAATAAAGCATTCCAGCCCCGCTTCACTGCGATATTTCACGTTAGTTTCAACGTAATCATCGTAAAAACTTCGCGTGATGTTCTCGGTCGTCGATGTCATGCGGCGCACCATCTTTTCTTCGGAAATGTCGGGCGCGGAAGCCGCTCCCGCTACCGCCTGCACGCGCTCTGCGGGGTGCAGACTTCGCGCATATCTGCGAGCACACCGATTTTGCCGAGCTTACGGGGCAGGCCGTTGCGGCTGCTTTAGTTGACGGCGACGGCGCTTTCAAGATCTCGGTAGACCCCGCCGTTTCAGATACGCCGATAGTAGAGTTCGTCGGCGCGGATAAGGTCGAATACAACTGCTCGCGCGGGGTGCTGCGCGAAGTGATATTCCATTCCGAACACACCGCTGGCACTAAGAGATTTCACCTCGAGGAGCGCTACGGCAAGGGGTACATCGAGAGCCGTCTTTACAGCGGCGAGAAAGAAGTGCCGCTCGAAAGCGTGCCGCAGCTTGCGGGCATACCTCCGCGCGCCGAGTTCGCAGGCGGGTATATAATGGCTGTACCGCTGAGATTTTACGTCTCGAAGAAATATCCGAACAGGGGCAAGAGCATTTTCGACGGCGGCAAATCAGACTGCTTCGACGCGCTGGACGAGGTGATCTCGCAGTGGTGGGACGCTATCAGAGCGGGGCGCGTGAAGCAGTACATACCCGAAACGCTTATCCCGCGCGACCCCGAAAACGGCAGACCCCTAGCGCCCGAGCAGTTCGGCAACAGCTACATCAGCATCATGCAGCCGCTGCAAGAGGGCGTTTCGCCGAAGATAGAGGTAGTTCAGCCCGACATCAAGTACGAGGCTTTCACGGCGAGTTATACGAGCTGTCTGCTGATGTGCCTGCAAGGGCTTGTGTCGCCCGCAACGCTCGGGATAGACGTAGGCAAGATGTCCTCCGCGGAAGCCCAGCGCGAGAAGAAAGACGTTACGGGAAACACGCGAAACACTATAACAACTGCGCTTGAAAAGGCGCTGCCAGAGCTTGTGTGCGCCATGCTTAAAACATACGACAATATGCGCGGCAGAGCGCCCGCGGAGTATGAATCGGCGGCGGATTTCGGCGAATACGGCGCGCCCGATTTCGGCAGCCGCGTCGAAACAGTCGGCAAGGCGGGCACATACGGCGTAATGTCGGTGCAGACGCAGGTGGAAGAGCTATGGGGCAGCTCTAAGAGCGACGAATGGAAGGCGGGCGAGGTCAAGCGGCTGATGCACGAAAAAGGGCTGACAGATGGCGCGCCGACCTCGATAGGTGACGAGCTTGCTTAGTTTCAAGGACATCGCGAAGATATTCGAGGAGATAGAGGTGCGGCTTTGCGCCGCGCTGAAACGCTGTTTGAAAAAGCACAAGCAGTTAGAGAGCCGCGAGGGCTTTGAGTGGAGCGCATGGCAGGCTGAGAAGCTGCACGCTCTGGAGCAGTTCCGCCGCGAGAACCGCGCCGTGATGGACGATTACGCCGATCTTATAGACGCGCAGACCCGCGAGCTTATGCAAGAGCAATTCGCCGAGGGCGAGCGGCTGGCGGAGCAGGAAACGGCGCAGACTCAGCAGCAGATAAGCGAAGCACCGCCCGTCAGCAGCAGCGGCAGCGTGCACTTTTTCGGCGTGAACGAAGCGAAGATGGAAAGCCTTATGCAGGACATCACCGAGATTGAACAGCGCGCGGAAACAGCCGCCCTGCGCACGATGGACGACGTTTACAGGCAAACGCTCAACCGTGTACAGTTGGCGCAGGCGGTGGGCGAAATGCCGCTTGAAAAGGCGATAGACGAAGCGGTGCGCGACTTCCTCGAGCAGGGGATAAAGTGCATAGTCTACCGCGACGGGCGGCGGGTGAACATAGCCGACTATGTGCATATGGCGCTGCGGACGACATCGGCGCGTGCGGCTCTGCAAGGAAGGGCTAAGCGCTTTGCCGAGCTGGGGTATGATACCGTGCTCATCTCGCAGTACAGCGCCTGCTCAAAGACCTGCGAACCTTGGCAGGGGCGGGTGTATATCGACGACGTATTCACCGTGTGGCAGGGCGAGAGCGACGGCGTGCGGGGAAAGTCGAACTACTGCGGCGAATGGTTCACACTGCTCTCGCACGCGATAAGCGGCGGGCTTTTCCACCCGAACTGCCGCCACACCATGGGGCAGTACATACACGGCGTAACGCAGCCGCCCGAGCCGATACCCGCCGAGCAGATAAAGCGCGAACGCGAGCTGGAGCAGAAACAGCGGGCGATGGAGCGAAACATACGCAGGCTCAAAAGGCTGGAAGCAGGCACGCTTGACCCCGCCGCCGCAAAGGAGTACCGCCGCAAACTGAACGCCGCCGAGCGCGAGCTTGGCGAATTCGTGAATGCCAACAGGGATGTGCTTAGGCGGGAGTTTGAGAGGGAAAAGGCGTATACAGATAATGTAAGTAAGAAAATTTATGTAGAGGGTGATTTTGCAAGTGCGAAGGAAATACCAGAAGACATTAAGTCTGAAATTGTAAACAGTATAGAAGAAATTCAATCTACATACAATGTACACATCGATGAGTTTGTGTATGAAGATATAAGTGAGGAGTATGGCAAAGCTCCTTTTCAATTTCAACCTATCAACAGTAATGGAACGTTTAAATCATGTTTCGTTATTAACAAGGGATTTAATTGGGAAGAAAATCTTGACAAACTCAACGAAAGAATATATAATAGAAATTATAGTAAAGGCATTCTTGCTTCTAAAAACACTAGAGATCTGATAGCGCATGAAATGGCTCATTTTATGAGCTTTCAAGATTGCAAAAGCTATGATGATTTTATTCGCAAGGAAAGAGAACTAAGAACGAAATTCATTGCTGGAGTGTCGGGCTATTCTGATATTCTTGAAGACGGTTCTGAAACAATAGCAGAAGGTTTTGTTCGCATTCGCAATAATGAAAAAGTTGATGAACGTGTAAAGGCATTAGTTGATGAATATGTTGAAAGGTGGCGAAAATAGATGTCTGTTATTATTCCAGACTGCACATCATGCAAGCACATCAAAGAAAAGAATAAAAACGGAGAATTTTGTTGTACCGCTTTTCCAAACGGGATACCAAAGGAATATTTTTGGGGAAATATCTCAGTTAGAAAATTAGCTGAATGCGCGAATAACGTTAAATTTGAAGAAATCGAAGATTGATACCGCTTGACCAAGGTCAGGCGGTATTTTTATACCCAAATATCGGAACTGAGCGCCCCGCTTTTATGCGAGGTGCTTTTTTCATAGATTATTCAGAAAGCGAGGTAAAAACATGGACGAAAAGAAGAAAACTTCCGAAGAGGAGCAGGAGAAGAAAGCTGCGCCCGCCGAGGAGAAAAAGGACGAGCCAAAGGCTGATGAAAAGCCTGCGGACAAGGCTGATGAGAACTCAGCCGATAAGGAACAGCCTGCGTCGGACGATAGTCAGGCTGATGAGAACGGTGAGGGCACTGACGAGCCTGCCGATAAACCCGAGCAGCCCGCACCCGCAGGGGATAAGCCCGACGAAAAGGACGAGGAGATACTGCGGCTGAAAACGCAGATAGCCGCCATGCAGCTTGGAGTGAGCGCCGAAGCTATGGAGGACGCCGTGGCGCTTGCCGAAAGCTACGTCAGGAACGGCAGCGCTAAGGACATAAGCGCCGCGCTCTCAGCCGTAGTGAAGAAGTACCCCGATATGAAAGGCAAGGAAGGCGCTGCGGGCGGGTTCAAGGTCGGCGCGGGTGCTTCCGAAGCTGAGGAAAAGAAGCCGCAGAACAAGCAGACAGCGCAGAAACGCTGGAACAAATTCAAATAATGGAGGAATGAAATATGCCGAATCTTAATTACGCAGAGGTATGGAACCCCGAACTGGTGGAGATCAGAATACAGGAAACGCTCTCCAGCCCTTTCATAACACAGAACGTGCGCTGGCTCGACGCTAAGACCTTCCACTTCACGCAGATGTCTACTTCGGGTTACAAGTCGCACAACCGCAACGGCGGCTGGAACACGGGCAAGTACGTTCAGACCGATACGCCTTTTACCCTTACCCACGACCGCGACGTACAGTTTCTTATCGACAAGGCGGACGTTGACGAAACAAACGCTACCGCCTCTATCAAGAATATCTCTGAAACTTTCGAGCGCACACAGGCTGCTCCCGAGACCGACGCGCTCTTCTTCTCCCGCGTGGCGGCAAGGGCGCAGGCGCTCGAGGGCTACCACTCTGAGACCGCCGCAGACTCGTACACAAAGTCGAACGTTTTCGATAAGCTGAAAGGCTTCCTCGCGGCGGGCAAGCTGCGCAGATACAAAGCTAACGGCTCGCTCATCATGTATGTTACGAGCGCTGTTATGGACTTGCTGGAAAAGTCGGATAAGTTCACCCGCACCATCTCCATGACCGAGATAGCAGAGGGCGGACTTGGGCTGAGAACGCGCGTTACCGACATCGACGGCGTGCCTATAATGGAAGTCATCGACGACGAGCGCTTCTACGACCGCTTCAATTTCGACCCAGAGGACGGCGGCTTCGAGCCCTGCGCGGCAAGCTATGTAAAGACCGCTGATACCGATATAGTGAGCGGCAAGGATTACTACACCGAGTCGGGCGGCTCTTACACCAAGGTGTCCGGCACGCCAAGCAAGTCGGCACTCGATACTTACTACGAAAAGGCGGCGGGTTCGCACAAGATAAACGTGCTCATCGCAACGCCCGAAACTACCAAGATAGTGCCGAAGATCGCGAGCATTTACAACTTTGCTCCCGGTACGCACACCGAGGGCGACGGCTACCTCTATCAGAACCGCGCGTTTTCCGACGTGTTCACTTTCCCGAACGGCAAGGACGGCAAGATAGACAGCATTTACGTCGATACCGACACTGCGGAATACAGCGAGTAAGGGGTGAGCGCATTTGTATCTCACATACGCAGAGTTCACAGTCCTTTGCCCCGAAAGAGAAGTTGACGAAGAGCAGTTCGCGGCGCTGGAGCGGCGGGCTGAGAGCGATATAGATACGCTTACTTTCAACCGTATCACGGCGATGGGCTTTGAGCGCCTTACCGACTTTCAGAGAGAGCGTATAAAGCGTTCGGCGGCATTGCAGGTGAAATTCATCTATGACAATTCCGAGCTGCTGGAAAGCCCTCTGAGCGCTTACAGCATAAGCGGCGTTTCGATGTCGTTCGATAGGTCTAAGATAGTCGTCGTGGGCGGGGCGACCACCACCGCGCAGGTGTACGGCTTGCTCTTGCAGACGGGGCTTTGCTGCCGAAAGGCGGGGGTGTGAATGAAATTTCCTAAGCTTGTGCCGCCGCGCGTGTGCGTTACCCCTTGCCGTATCACGCAGACCGATGGGCTTCTCCCCGACGGCTCGCGGCGGCAGACGGTGATATTTGAGGGCAAGTGCTTCCACACGCAGAAGTCGCGGCAGAAGCTCAGCGCCGAGAAGCAGCTGATAACCCTTTCGGGCGAAGCGCTCTTTAACGGCGACATCGCCCCCGACCGACCGCTGATAGAGGGGTACGCCGAGATAGGCGGCAGAAAGTACACGATATACGGCTCTGAAAAAGCGACCGACCCCGACGGCAGCGTGAATTACACAAGATTGGAGCTGATATGATGAGCGTAACGCTGGAGCTTTACCCCGCCGCGATAAAGGCGCTGGAAGAAGCTGCGGAGCTTGCCGCGAAAGAAGCCCTACAGCAGGTGATAACGGATTCGCAGAACACCGTCCCGCTGGGGCAGGGCGCATTGCAGCAGGGAATGTACGTCGGCATGATGAAAACGCCCGAGAGCACTCACGTCTACATAGACCACGATATGGTCTACTCGCGCTACCTTTACTTCGGCAACAAGATGGTGGACGCTGAAACGGGCAAAGGGCCTGCGCTTGTGCGCGACAAAAGTGGCAGCATAGTCGGGTACAGATTTCGCAAGGGCGCGGTGCTGAAAGTGAAACAGCCGATAGAAAAGCTGAAAGTTCGCGGCGGGCGGCGCGACCACTGGCTGGAGCCGTATATCAGCGGCGCGAAAAAAGACTTCGTGCGCGATAACTTCATGCGCGCGTACAAGGAAAGGCTGAGCAAGATATGAAGAGAATGACCCTGCTGAACGTGCGGGATATGCTGGCGGAGCTGCTCGATACACAACAGGTGTACGCGGGCAATCTTGACGGCAGCACCGAGAGCTGCATGGGCGTTTTTGAGCTGAAAGGCGGTAAGCGGCGGCTCTGCATAGGCGGCGAGGAGTACACGAAAACGCTTGAAAAGCGGGTGACCGTGATAGTTCACCACACCGACGCGCCCTCGGCTGCCGAAGCCCGCGCGGAAGAGGTGTACGAAGCCTTTGCGGCGGTGCGCAGACGGCGTACAGGCGGCTTTACGGTGGCGTACATACACCCCGCCGAGCCGATAAACTTGGGGCGCGACGAACGCGGCATATGCGAATACGCCGTGGAAGCGACTATATATTACGAAAGGAATGAATAACTATGGCAGGAAAAACAGGGGTATACCCCGTGTATGAAAATCAGTTCAAGATAGACAAAGCGGGCGGCGACGGCTCTACCGCGGATAACCTCGTCGGCATTGCCGATATGGAGAGCTTTTCGGTATCCATCGACGGCAACGTAGAGGAATGGAAGCCTTTTGAAGCCGAGGGCTGGACGCGCAGGCTCATGACGGGCAAGTCGATAACGATAAGCATTTCGGGCAAGCGCAACGTCGGCGACGCGGGCAACGACTACATAGAGGGGCTGGCTATGAAAACGGGCGAGGAAGCCACCACCACCCTCATATGGACTTTCCCGAGCGGCGCTAAGCTCGTGATAAAGGGCGTAGTGAACGTTACCGAATGGGGCGGCGGCGATTCTACCGGCGTAGCTCCGCTGGCTTTCGACTTCATGAGCGACGGCAAGCCGACATTCACGCCCGCCGCAGCGTAAACATTACAGCATTACAACACATAGGCAAAGGCGCTCCGCTGTATCACGGCGGGCGCTTTATCTTTGCCATGAAACGGAGGAAAAATTATGGCAAAATTATACACGCCCGATAAGAAACTTCTTGTAGGCAGCCCGGAGATACGCATAGGCGAAAAGGTCTACCCCGTAGACGACCGCGCCAAGACCGTGCGTAAGATAATCGCGATATGCGGCAAGGCGGACGGCGGCAGCGAAGCCGATATAGATAAGATGGACGAGGTGCTGAAACTCGCCCTCACGCCGAAAGCCTTTAACGAGATAGATAAGCTGGAGCTTTCGTGGACGGCGTATCAGGAGCTTTTCAACACCGTGCTGAGCGCCGCTATGGGCGAAGACCCGCAGGAGGAAGAACAGGCGGAGCAGCGATTTCAGCCCACCGAGTGACCCCTGCTACGACCTTGAATTTGACCGCGAGCTGATAGTGCAGTCGATAGCGAAGCAGTACCACATATTGCCCAGCGAGCAGGAAGAGCTGCATTATCCCGATTGGTACAGGCTCGTTGCGGGGCTTATGGAGGACACGCCGCTGGGGCGCATAGTGCAGATACGCGCCGAGACCGACAGGGAAGCGATAGAGCGCATGGGCGAGTACGAACAGGGCGTGCGCCGCCGCTGGCGCGAGTTCCGCGCGAACAAGGTAAAAGCCGAGGTAAAGCCCGAGCAGTACGCGGCGATGTTTGAGAGAATGTTTGAAAATATGTTTGGAGGAGGTGTGTAAATGGCAGACGGCACAAGCGTAGGCAAGCTTACCCTAGATCTGGAGATAAGGGACAAGGTGGCGGCGCAGCTCGAGGAGCTGAAAAACAGCATATCGAAAATGCTCTCAAAGCCGATGGAGCAGGCAGCCGAGCAGGCGGCTGAGAGCGTGCAGAAGGGCATGGAGAAAGCCACAGAGTCCGCCGCGAAGAAGATGGAAGAGGGTATGTCGGGTGCTGTGGATAGCGTCAAGAACGACATAGAAGAGCTTGCGCGGGAAGCTGCAAAGGTGAAAGTACCGCAGCCCTCGGCAAAGCCGCAGCAGAAGGTAGTAGAGCTGACGGGCAAGAGCGCTACGGCTACTGAGATGGGGGTAAAGACAGAAGCGGATATATCGGCGGCAAAAGGCATAGAGGCTGCGAAAAAGCAGGCGCAGGAGCTTAAAGAGCTGCTGAAAGCCATCGGCAATTACGAAGTTCCTGCCGACCCCGTAGAGCGGCTTGAACAGCAGCTTGAAAATACCAAAGAGAAGATAAGCCTTGTTCAGGCGAAGTGGCAGGAGCTCAACGCGGCGCTCAGCAGCGCGCAGACCGACAAGGAAGCCGCAAAGCTGGTAGAGCAGATAAACGCCGCCGAAAAGCAGCTTATCTCTTTGCAAACTTCTGCCGAGAGCACTCAAAGCAAGATAGAAAGCGCTGAGGAAAGCGCGGGCGAAACGGCTGCCGAAAGCGCACAAAGCGGCGAGAAGTCCGCAGGCAAAATGAAAGCCGCTTTCAGCAAAGCTTCGGGCGGTGTGAAAAAGGTCTTTTGCGGCGCGCTAAATACCTTACGCGGCGGATTTTCCAAACTGCGCAGTGCGGGCGGCAAGGCTCTGGACGGCATAAAGGCTAAATTTTCGGGGCTCAAAAGGGCGGCGAACGGCGTAAGCTCCCCCGTCCAAAAGCTCGGCCAATCTATCCGCGGCGCCGCTAAATCAGCACTGCTCATGGCGGGGCTGTATGCGGCATTCCGCGGCATGAAGTCGGCTATGCAGGAAGCCTGCATGGGCAACGAGCAGTTCTCGAAGTCGCTAAACGAGATAAAAGCGAACCTTTCGATAGCCTTTCAGCCGATAATGCAGGCGGTAATGCCCGCGATAAATTCGATGATGGCGGGGCTTGCGGCGGCTTCAAAGGCGCTGGCGACCTTTACGGCCGAGATATTCGGCAGCACATACAAGAAGTCGATGGAAGCGGCGAAAAAGGTCAAAGAGGTAGGCAAGGAGGCTAAGAAAAATTCGGCTTACCTCGCAAGCTTCGATGAAATGAACGTCGCGCAGGACACGCAGTCTGAAAGCGATGAGAGCGGCGAAAGCGGTATCGACTGGAGCGCGATAAACGGCGAGGGCGCTGAACTGCCCGACTGGGCGGAGAAGATGAAAGCCGCGATAAAAGCGGGCGACTGGCAGGGCGCAGGCAAGCAACTTGGCGCGGCGGTAAACTCCATGGTAGAAAAGATACCGTGGACGAAGATACGCAAAAAGCTTAATAAAGCTGTGAAAAATACCGCTAAGCTGCTGAACGGTCTTGTCAGCGGTGTGGACTGGAAGAAGCTCGGAAACAGCGTGGGCGAGGGCGTGAACACCGCTTTCGGCGCGCTGGATATTTTCCTCACCACCTTTGACTTTGCCGCTTTCGGCACGGCTGCGGCAGACCTGCTCAACGGCGCGATGCAGACTACCGACTTCATGCTCATCGGCAAAACGCTTTCAGATAAGCTCAACGCCGTTATCACTACTGCTTACGCATTCGTCACAACGTTTGACTTTGCGGGGCTGGGAAGCGGTCTGGGCGACGGCGTGAACGCGTGGTTCGCAAACACCGACTTCGCCAAAGCGGGGCAAACGCTGGGCGAGTCGATAAAGGGCGTACTGCAAACGGCTATAAGCTTCTTGCAGACGGTAGACTGGTCGAAGGTAGGCACTTCGATAGCCGACTTCCTGAAGAACATCGACTGGGGCGGTATAGCGAGCAAGGCTTTTGAGTTTTTAGGCTCTGCGCTTGGCGCGGGCGTAAACGTGGTGGTCACTGTGATCAAGGAGCTGGGCGGCGGCATTGCCGACAACTTCAAGGACGGTTTTTTCAACGGTATCGTAGAAACTTTCAAGGACATCGGCGGCTGGATAAAGGAGCACATCTTCGAGCCTTTTATGCGCGGCTTCAAGAAATGTTTCGGCATACACTCGCCCTCTAAGGTGATGGACGAGCAGGGCGGCTTGATAATGGCGGGTCTGCTGCGCGGCATTACCTCGAAGATAAGCGGTGTTATCAGCAAATTCAAAACGCTGCTCAAAAAGATAAAGGAAGTTTTCGTGAGCGTACCGAGCTGGTTCAAGACCAAGTTCGCAGCCGCGCTCACGATGATTAAATCGGCGTTCTCACTAAGCTCGGTAAAAGAGCATTTCGGGGCAATAAAGGATAAGATAGTAGAGATATTCGGCAGCCTGAAAGATGCGCTCAAAGAGCCGCTGAACTGGCTGATAGACCTTGCGAACAAGGTGATCTCGGGCATAAATTCCATAAGTATCGACCTGCCCTCCGCCGTAGCGGACATCGTGGGTTTTGATAAGATAGGCTTTGACATACCCGAGATACCGAAGCTTGCGCAGGGCGGTCTTGCTACTGCGCCCACGCTCGCGATGATCGGCGATAACCGCAACGCTAAAGCCGACCCCGAGGTAATATCGCCGCTGAGCAAGCTGCAAGGGCTGATAGACGGCGGCAAAATGGCGGAAGCGGTAGAGCTGCTGCGCGAGATACTGGAGCTTCTGCGCGGCATGGAGCTTACGGTAACGGGGCAGGTAGATAAGAAAACGCTTTTCGACTGCATAGTCGCTATGAACGCCGCGTACCGACGCAGAAACGGCAAGGGGGCATTTGAATGAACGGAAAACTGCTGAAAATACGCGGCGTGTGGGTGAGAGACCCCGACCCCGATAGCTGGTCGCCGGTGCACTATCCAGAATGGACGGCAGGCTCGGGGCGCACGGCTTCGGGCTGCTCGGTCGGCGCGATAAAGCACCGCAAGTGGAAGCTGCCGCTGAGCTGGACGAACATACCCGAGGCGGAGGAAGCGGAGCTAGAGCAGCTTATAGAGGGTGGCGGAAGCTTTTTCGAGGTCGAGTTTTACCACCGCTGCGGGTACATCGCGATAACGGCATATGCCGGCGAGTTCGTGCCAAGCGGCATAGTGCGCACCGACAGCGGGATTTACTACAAAAAGTGCACGGTCAGCCTTGTGGAACAGTAGGAGGTGGAAAATGTACCAAGTAAGCGCAGGATTGCAGGCGGCGATACTGAGCAGCTCGCCGCTTTACGGGATAATTCTCGAAGACCTCACCGCCGCCCGCACCCTGACCGCCGAAGCGATATTCTCGGCAAATTCAGACCGCGAATCGACCTCTTTAAGCGACGATATCGAACTCGGCGCGGTCTGCTCGCAAAGTTGGACGGTAAACATCGCCGACAGCGCGGGCGGGTACGTCGGGCATATGTTTCGGCTTTCGCTCTACATCGCGGACATCGAGGGCGGCAAAATGACGTGGGGCAGGCTCGCGCGATACAAGTTCGGGCGCGTAAAAACGCTCACCCCGCGGCAGATACGGCGGCTGGGCGAGGTGCTCGGCGAGCCTATCCCGATGGGCGTTTTCATCTGCACCAAAGCCCCCCGCAACGGCACGGGGCGCGAGCTTTCGCTGTACGATATGCTCTACTTTGCAGACCGCGAGTACAAGTGCGGATTGCAGCTGCCCGCAAGCGCCGAAGCCGTTGAGCAGGACGTTTGCAGACAGCTCGGAATACAGTGCATGGGCGGTGCAGTCAGCGGCGACTTGCAAGAGAGCGGAGGTGCTGACCTGCTCGCGTCGAACGGCGCACAGCTTGTCGCGGCAAGTTTTGACTTCGAGATCTCGACCATCGCGGCGGGCACGACCTGCCGCCAAATGCTCGGGTACATATCGGCGGCGCGGGGGCATTTCGGGTTCATCGACCGCGAGGGGGTCTACCGAACGCGCTGGTATACGTCGGCGCGCGAGATCACGCCCAGCGAGGCGGACGAGCCGACCCTTAGCGAGAACCCGAACGTGATAGTCGGCGTGGTCTGCAATATCGACGACGATACGCGCATGACGGCGGGCGAAACGGACGAGAGCAAGGGGCGCATTTTGCAGCTCGCGTGCCCGTACATGAACCGCAGTCTGCTCGACAGCCTTTTTTCGCGCGTGAAGAATTACACATGGTACACGGCGCAGTTTCGGCACAGGCTCGGCGACCCGCGGCTCGACGTCGGCGACGTTGTGACCTATTCGGGCGCGGCGATACCCGTCACGGGGCTGGCGTTTTCGTATGACGGCGGGCTGAGCGCGGATATAACCGCCGCCGGACTTAACGATGAAGAACAGTTGATTTAATTCACAAGGAGTGATTTTATGGCAGAAAATTTGACGATCGAAGAACGTGTGACGGCCCTAGAGAACGCGGCGAAGTACAAACTGCGCTATTCGGGCGAGCAGATAGACAGCTTTTTCGATACGTTGTCCGCAAGAGGATTTGAACACGGGCGAGAGAGCTTCACCATCAAGAAAGGCGCAACGGTCGCGAGCCAGCGCGTAACGCTGAATATCCCGAACGTGACGGCGAACACGCGGGTGCTGGCGACGGTGAGCTATGTGTACAGCACGGGGCAGGTGGCGGCGATGAACGTCTGCTGTTTCCTCGAGTACCTCGCGGGCACTGGCTACCGCTGCTATGTCACCAACGGGCGGTACAAGCAGAGCGGCGGCGCACAGGAGGGCTACCTGCCGACGGGCACATACCACGTTGACTGGCTCGTGATAGGGAGGTAAAAATGGAGTACACTGAGAATTTAACGCTCGCGCTTGTCGGCGACGATGATCTGTTCGACGAAGCGTATCTGAATGCGAATTTTGAGAAGATAGACGCGGCGTATGCTGAGCTTTCGCAGAGAAGCGGCGGCGGGAGCGCTCCCGCCCTAGCCTCGGCGGTGGCGGAGGGGGTAGTGGGTACAGTAGGCGATGCAACAAAAATTGAGGAGGAACAGTAATGGCAATAGAAACAACATATTTCACAGGTACAACGGCGGACAGTAACAGAAATGAAGTAAGAGCGTGGCTCAACACTAACGCAACGGATTATTTCAGCCAAATATCTACACCAGCGGGGAGCACAGCAATACAATGTAAAATAGGCGGTGTGACAGCACTGACAATTGACACCAACACGAACAATTATATCTTTTTTGCAACGCTAAAAAACGGTATGAACGATTACCGATTCACAAAGTGGGGAACAGATCATCGCTTTACTCGTGCCGTCAAGACCAGCTGCGGTATACTGCTGTACGTCAATAACATAGACAATATCTTTATCACTAAAAACACTGACGGCGGTGTTATTTTTGCAGGTTATCACTCTACGGGCAACAGCACCTACGGCGCTACGATAGGCGATTTTGCAAATGACAGCGCATTTAAGGACATGGGTGGCAGTAACGGCACAGGATTTGCCGTAGATCAACTAAAAAATGTCGGCGTACAATCCGGAGGGCGCACCGCTCTAGTCCCCGCCGTGACTGACGCAGGCACATACAGCGACAACCTATTTTTTGTACCGTTTACGCAGTTTATCGGACAGTCGGGCATAACGATAGACGTTGATGGCACAAAGTACGTTTACAACGGCGTGTTCGCGCTAAAGGAGTGATAATATGAAACAAAAATTATCAAAACTTATCGACGTAAAATCGCTTGTGACCCTCGCGCTGACGGCTGTTTTCTGCGGACTGGCGGCGGTCGGCAGGGTTTCGGCGGGGCAGTTTCAGACGATTTTCACCACCGTGATAGCGTTCTATTTTGGCACGCAGAGCGCGAAGAAAAGGTCGGGTGATGATGAATGACGGAAGCGATAATCGTTGCGCTGATAACGGCGGCTTCGGCGGTGGTCTGCCAGCTTCTCATCGCCGCGAACAGCCGAAAATCCATGCGGCAGGCGCAGTTCGACAGCCAAAAACTGATAGAATACAAGATAGACAAGCTCTCCGAGCGCGTCGACAAGCACAATTCTGTCGTCGAGCGCACGTACAAGCTGGAGCAGGATTACGCGGTGGTCGCCGAGCAGATAAAGGTTGCGAACCATCGCTTGACAGATCTGGAGGTAGAAAATGAAAAAAGGCATTGACATATCATACTGCCAAGGCTCGCCCGACTTCGCGAAAGTGCGCGGCGCGGTCGATTTCGTGATAATGCAGATCGGCTACGGGCGTTACGCGGGGCAGATCGACAAGACTTTCGCGCGCAATTACAGCGAGTGCAAGAAGCACGGCATACCCTGCGGCGGCTACTGGTTCAGCTATGCGACGACCGCCGACGAGGCGCGGCAGGAAGCTAAATGCTGTATCGCTGCGATAAAGGGTAAGCAGTTCGAGTACCCGATATATTTCGATGTCGAGGGCAAGTCGCTTGTCGGCAAGATGGGCGTTTCGGCGATGTGCAAGGCGTTCTGCGAGGAGCTTGAAAAGGCGGGATATTTCGCGGGCATTTACATAAGCCGAAGCCCTGCGCAGACCATGCTGACGAGCGAGGT
>OHSJ01000224.1_pt1 | contig 27801 bp, 29 predicted proteins | sample 1578561 | NCBI WGS metagenome assembly OHSJ01 (sample SAMEA3879571, study PRJEB24766) | human gut metagenome | biome: human-associated habitat; feature: feces | place: USA | collected 1985/1987 | reverse complement strand
TGATTATTATATTCATAATTTATTTCAATATAGATTAGAACAAAACGTAGATTATATAGTTAGAAAAGTATTTAGGGATTATAAAGAAAATGGATGAAAAACAAATTAATCGAATTGTAAAAGAATTTTGCGATAATGTCGATAATGAATTAAAAATGGAACAGGAATTAAATCAGTTAGCAGAACAAATTGCGGCCAGATTAATTATGCAGCCAAATTCTACTGAAGCAGTTCTTGATACTTATAATGGTATAGTATTAGCATTTCAGTTCTTTTGGAATCCGTCTAATAATAATGCCGTAGTTAAATGCACTGATTTAAAGAAATATCGTGATGCTTTTAAATTGTCGATGCCAGAAACTGCCAGAGTTAATCGCGGAGACTTTGAAATCGATCCAGAAGAAGATTTACAAAGTCAGGTTAAACAGGTAGTTACTCTCTTGTTATTTAAACAATTTGATTTAGATATTTCTCCACAAGTAGAGGAGGAATGATTATTGGAACAAGCACAAATAACTAGTCTTAAATTTCCAGATAACGTAAGACTTAGAAAAGAAATGTATCTTATAGATCCTAATCATTGTATCTATGAGATTATCGATAATGCTGTCGATGAATATTCAGCCGGCAGATGTAACGAAATTTCTGTTGATATTAGTAAAATAGATGAAAACGAAAAATTTCCGTTTATTATAATTAAAGATAACGGCGGCGGTATTCCTACAACTATGAAAGAAGATGCCGAAGGAAATATGCGTTCTCAGTTAGAAATCGCACTTGGCTCGTTATCTTCTTCTGGTAAATATGGAAGAGAAGGTGGTTATACTACTGTAACTTCTGGTCTTCATGGTGTTGGCGCTTCTTGTGTAAATGCTGTATCAGATATTTTTATAGCTGATGTTTATTCGACCGATAATAAATATTCTGCTATTAAATGGCGTAAAGGTATTAAAGAATCAGAAACATTAAATAAGGATTGTGTAGTTACCAGCCAAACTAAAGGAACTACGATTTCATTTAGGTTGGATAAAGATCTTTGGAAAGATGAACAGTTTGATTTTGATATAATTAAACGCCGTCTTAAACAATTAAGTTATCTTAATCCTGGATTAATGATTAAATATCTTAATTGTAACGAAAATACAACAGATCATGATATTTATATTCATAAAGACGGTATTGCTGAATATTTCAAAGATTTAACTACAAATAAATCTATGCTTGTTTCTGATGCTATTATTATTAATAAAACGATAGAAGATGAAGAACTCGGCCCCGTACAATTATCTTTAACTTTTGGATATTCTACTGGTTATAGTTCTGAAACTTATAGTTTTGTTAATAATGTATCTACTCAGTCAGGTGATCATGTAACAGGTTTTAATACCGGTATTTCTAAAGCTATTAATAGTTATTTTAAAGATAACGATAAATATAAAAACCTAGTTAAGAATTTAACTGGTGAAGATTGTCGTGAAGGCTTAATCTCCATTATCTCAATTAAAGTAATGAATCCGAAATTTGAAGGACAATCTAAGAATTCTATTAAGATGCCGAAGATTCGTAGTATCGTAAATGATATTGTATCCAATGAATTTAAATATTATTTAGATCAGCATCCAGCGTTTTCTAAGCTTCTAGCTGATAAATTAGAAAAAGCGGCTAAAGCTCGTATTGCTTCTAAAAAAGCAAGAGAAGCTATTAGAAATGCTAAGTCTACGTTAGAATCCAGTTTACCAGGTAAACTTATGGCTTGTTCTTCTAAAAAACCAGAAGAATGTGAATTATATATCGTTGAAGGCGATTCTGCGGCAGGAAGTGCGGAGCAAGGCCGTGATAGTAAAACACAGGCTATACTTCCGGTATTCGGTAAGATTTTAAATACCGAAAAATCACGCGAAAATGAAGTTCTTAATAACGGTAAATTGCTCGACGTTATCAAAGCCTTAAAATGTGGTATAGGTAAGAACTTTGATATTGACAAAATAAGATACCATAAAGTTATCCTAATGGCGGATGCCGATGTCGATGGTGCCCATATAAGTACATTGTGGATTACATTTTTCTATCGTCATATGCCAGAAATTATTGAAAAAGGTTATTTATATATCGCGCTTAGTCCGATATATAGAGTAACTGAAAAAGTTGGTAAAAAAGAAATTCATCGTTATTTTTATAATGACGAAGAATTAGCGGCTTATAAGACTAATAATCCGTATCATATTAGTTATATTAAAGGTTTAGGTGAATTACAACCTGAACAGCTTTGGGAATCAACCATGAATCCTGAAACCAGGAGAATGGTTAGAGTTAAATGTATTGACCAACAAGAAGATTCTGAAGCAATAGAAGTTTGTATGGGAGCAGATGTAGAATCCCGTAGAAAATTCATCTTAGAAAAAGCTGACTTTACGAAGGTGGTGGAATAATGGCAGAAATTATCTATGATGAATCTATAAATGATAGTATAAGACCGCGCTTTTTATCTTATGCTCAAAGTGTTCTTCAAGATAGAGCTATTCCATCTGGATTTGATGGATTAAAACCTATCCATCGTCGTATTTTAATGTCTTTCTATGAACAGAAATTATTAAATTCGACACCTTATCGTAAATCAGCTAAAGTAGTAGGCTATTGTCTTTCGGAGATGTCACCTCACGGTGATCAAAGTGCTTATGATGCTCTCGTTGGATTAGCGCAAGATTTTAATATGCGTTATCCTTTAGTAGATGGATCAGGAAATTTTGGTAGTATTAATGGCACACCTGCGGCCGCAATGAGATACACGGAGTCACGTTTAAGCCAATATGGTGAATTAATGTGCCAGGACGTAGAAACATTAGCGGATCAGAAAGATAATTTCGATAATAGCCGTAAAGAGCCTATTGATTTAGCTACTTATTTTCCTAATCTTCTAATGAATGGTACTAATGGTATTGCTGTTGGTCTAGCTACCAAATTCGCTCCTCATTATGCTAAAGATATTTATAACGCTATTCTTTACATAATCGATTGTCGGATTAAAAACGTTAGACCAGATATTGAAAAAATTATCGATATTATTAAAGCTCCGGATTTTCCAACTGGTGCTCAGATTACTAACGGTCTTCAAGTTAGAAATATCTATAAGACCGGTAAAGGTCCGGTTACATTAAGAGCTAAATATATTATTGATAAGAATTCGATTATCTATACAGAAATACCATATAAGGTTACTCCTAATTCGATTGTTCAGGCTATTGCTGGTTTAAATATCTCAGAAATTAAAGATGTTAGAGATGAAACCAGTAAAAGAACCGGTATCAGAATAGTTGTTGAGCTTAAAAAAGGCACTAATCCTGATTGGATAGTCAACAAATTATTTAAAGAAACACCGCTTCAATCGAATTTTAACGTTAACATGGTTGCTATTATGGATAATCGCCCCGAAACAGATCTTAATATTTTAAAGATTCTTTGTTATTATCTATCTAAGATATCGGCGATTCATAATAAAAAAATAACTTTAGAAATTGAATCTTTACAAGATAAATTATTTAAAGTTAATACTATGCTAACAGCTATAGATCATATTAAAGAAATTATAGAATATATTCAGACTATGGATATAGAATCAGCAAAAGCGCTTATAGCTGATGATTTCTTTAGTATGGATGAAAAAGGATTAAAAGCGGCTGAATATGTATTATCTCTTCGTTTAAGTACGTTATCTAAAACATCTAAAGAAGATTTAGAAGATAAACGTGATAATTATAACGAAGAACTTGGCCGCTTAAATCAAATCTTAAGTAGTCCTCAGAATTTCTTAACTAACTTAGCTGAGAAATTTAAAGAGATTAGAGATTCTAAAATATTTAAAGGCGATAAACGCCGTACCGAAATCTTGAATCTTGAAATTAATAATTCTCAGGACATCCGCGATTTTATTAAAAATGAATCAGTAGTAATTACGTATACCAATAAAGGTATGATTAAAGCGGTTCGTTCTGATGAATATAAAACAAGCAAGAGAAATACTATGGGTGTCAAGCCAAAAACACTTAGGGAAGATGAATTCATCACAAATATGCTTACTCTTGATACTCATGATAATCTTCTCTTGTTCTCCGACTTAGGACGATGCTACCTGTTACCGGTTTATAAGTTACCAATCGTTAGTAAAAATGCGGCTTCGAAATCGATTAATAACTTTGTAAATCTGGTAGAAAATGAAACTATTTTGAAGATCATCGCTCTCACCTCCGATGTATCAGATAAGAGTATTTTAATAGTTAGTAAGCTTGGCTACGTTAAACGTATGCTGTTAAGCTTATTAGCTGGTAGCAGAGTTAACACAGTCGGAACCAGAGTTGTTACATTGTCAGAAGAAGATAGGATTAAAGCAGTTAATTTAGTTAATGATGATAACGATATTATTATCTTTACAAATAGTGGGCGCGGTTTAAAGTTTAATATAAGTGATCCAGATAAACCTATCAGGCTAATGGGAAAAAACGCTCGGGGAAATAGGACCATTAAATTAGCGAAAGATGAATATGTAGTTAATGCGATGCCTATTCCTAATATAAAGATTAGTAGTGATAAAGATAATGATAATTCATCCGTTATTATCGTATCAGAAAATGGTTATGGCAAAAGATTACTTTTGAGACAGCTAAAGCAGCAAAAACGTAATCAAACTCCTATTAATTATATGGCGAAAACGAAAGTGGGCCCTATCGTTAACGGCATATTTATTTCTGACGACGAAGAACTCTTAATAGCTACAAAACAAGGGCAGACAGTGCGTATTAATGTCGATGATATTAAACCAGTATCTCGAACCGCTGCCGGCATTATGTTAATTAAGTTTAAAGATGCCGACGATAAAGTCGTAAGTATTTCTTCAGTTAAAAAGGATTTCGAAGATGAGCAAGAAGGCTCAAACTGAATTAACTTCAGTTATTGGTCTTCAAATTAATTATCTTTCTAAACAGGGCTATAATCCACAGCAGATTAAACATATTATTATTGCCAATATGTTAGAAGAAGCTATGGATTTAGCTCTGGATAAAGATAATCAAACTTACGACTATTACGCACTTAAACCCTTGTTTGTAGCAATTAATTCTATTTTAAAACAAGAATTAATCAAAAAATCAGTTGATGCATACATTCCTCAAGTGGCCCAGGATATGCAAAAAGTATCTGAAATTACTCATTATCTGGATACCCGTATCGAAAGGATGACTGAAACTAAATGATTACGCTTATTTTTAGTTTAATCGTATTATTAGTATTTATCGTCGTCTTTGCTGCTGAATTGGGTAAAGATGATAATGACGATAAATGGTGATTATTATGGATGTAAAAGTAAAAAAATCTTATACTATAACGTTAAATGACGAAGAAGTAAATCAATTAATTCATGGTATTAGTTTAGTCTATGCTGCTGCGGCAAAAGATAACACCGTAGAGAAACTTGACTATACTTATCTTTGGACATTTAAAGATGTATTAGTTGCCGCCAAAAATGACTAATTATAAATCCGTCGTTAATACAGCTAAAAATAATAAATTAATTCGTGCCGAATTAAGAGAATTCGTCTTATGTAAAGCTATAACAGAAGGTTTATATAAAAATTCTGAAATTGCTCAGGAATTATATCCTGATTCTCCTATAAGACAAAAACAATGTCGTTTATTACCTTATGATTATGAACGGGATGAATCTAGTTTTATGGCGTTTAATGTACCTATAAAATATAAAAACTTATTTTATTTTACTAAATGGGTAAATGATGTTTTAAAAGTATATTATAAACCATCGTATTCTATGATTTTAAGTGGTACAGATGGTGTTATACATGATACTAAGAAATTTCGTATCTATTATGATTGGTTATATAAAGATTTAAGTTATCTTGGTAATCCAGGAGAAAGAGAAGTTAGACTTAGTAAAATAAGCCAATATTTATGGACACCTTTATGGCTTATTTTATTAGCTAGGAAAACTATTATAAATAATTGGGATTCAATAGAATTCGGAAACGTAAACTTATTATGCGTTTATTTAAATACTATAGAAGCTTTTCAAGATTCAAGTGAACTTGATAATAATTTTGAAACTTTAAAAAATTATTTAAACAATGTTTGCGGATTACCAGTAAAATATTATCATCGTTGTGATGCTGATGGTTTTTATATTGACAAAGAAGAAAAACAATTCTTTGTTTCAGGTAATCAGAATTGCTATGAATTTTTAGATTTTATTTATAAGGCTGTCAGAGATATTAAAATTAAGTTGTATAACGGCGGATATATAATTTTATCCAGTGATATGGGAGAAGATTTATAGGAGATAAAGAATGGCGAGAAAAAAATCAGAAAAAATAGAAGAAACTTCTTCGGCAGAATTATCTATTAACGAAAAATTAAAAAAGATTAAAAAAGTAACCGAAGAAATTAATGCTTCGGCTACTGAAGTAGTTTGCGGTTTTATTGATGATCCTGTTATTAAAGACCGTTTAACGCTTAAATTTATTCCGACTCCTAATGACGATTTAAATGAAGCTATTGGTGGCGGATTCCCGATTGGCCGTACTACGATTGTTACTGGTTTATCTGATAGTGGTAAGACTGGGCTTCTTCTTGAAACGGTAGGCCAACAGATGTCCCGCGACGATAAATTTATTTGTTTGTGGCTCGAGTCGGAAGGATCCTTAAATTGGGATTATATGATTAATACTTTTGGTATTGATCCGTCTCGTTTTGTATTAGTTCAGATGTCTTCTAAAGATGGTGCCGAAGCAGCTCTTGACAGATGTTATCAGTATCTTAAATCCGGTACTATTAATATGTTTGTTATTAATTCATTAAGAGCGTTAACTCCAAAAACTATCTTCGTTAAAGATATTTCTGAAGATACTATGGCTGCACAAGCTCGTATGAATACTAAGATGTTGTCTAAATATCTTACAACTATCTATGAGAATGATATTTGTTTCTGTATAGTGCAACATCTCAGCACTATGATTGGGTCTATGTCCCGTGACCCATACTCTCTTGGTGGTGGGCTTTTCTTAAAATACGGAGGTATGTTGGTCCTCGATATGCGTAAGCAGACTGTTTTGGATACTGATCCGATTAAACGTGATGAAGGTATGAAAATTATGATTTCTGTTAAGAAAAATCACGTTACCCCAAGATTATATCCATACGTTAAAGTTGAGCATTTCGTTATTTATGATGAAGGTACTGAAGTAGTATTTAGTACTTTGAAAAAGGCTGTTGATCAAGGAATTATGGAATCTAGTGGTTCCTGGATTATGTGGCCGGAGAAAGATTTAAAATGGCAAGGTAAAGCTAACTTTAGAACTTTTATGCGCGAAAATCCGCAGGTGTTCGATGAACTTCGTAAGAAAGTATCCGGTAACGTAGAACGTTTGACTGAAGAAGAAATGCAAGAGCTTCATATTAATGTCGAAGAAGACGCTAAAGAGCAAGAAGAAATAGAGAAAGCACTGGCAGAAGAAAGCGATGAATAAATCATGTGTCGTTAACGGATGCGAGTGCGAAAACTTTTACAAATATCCGGAACGATGCAACACATGTTTTGATCAATCCTTTTTTATACCACGTAAACTTAAAAAGACTTCCCAACCACGTCAGTATAAAAAGAGTCAACGCATGGGTGCTAAGTTTGAAGAAAGCCTCAATCAAAAACTTAATAAATTGGTTGAGGCTTCTTCTTCTCTTACTCCAAATTCCGGAGCTGGTAAAGTAAAAGGTGATATAGAAATCAAAGGCCTTATTAATATTAAAGGAGAACTTAAGACTAAAGTTGTTCCGAAGATATCTCGCGGTTCATTAAGTTTTACTATTCAAAAAGAATGGCTAGATAAAATAATCCGTGAATATAAAGAGGCCGGTATGGATTTCGGTTTCTTAGCTTTTAAATTTTTAGAAACCGATAAAGATACATATATCGTTATTAATGAAGAAGAATATGAATCATGGATAGCTACTATCGTAGCAGATAGAAGAAAAGCTATTCTTGTTGCTGCTGAGATTGATATGTATAAAACTAAAGCAAGAGCTTCAGAAACTAAATTAATTGCGGCCCAAGCTGAAATAGAAGCTCTTAAAGCAGAAATAGAATTTTATAAAAAAGAAAAAGAAAATGATGTTCATTGTTAGAAAATCTAACAAGTTACTCTTTTCTTATATCGGCTTGTGTGATATAATTTGTTAAACAAGGTCATACAAGCCCACATGGATAAAAGGAGAAAGAAACGAAAATGAAAATGGAAGATTTTGATTTCTTTACCGATATGTGGGGAGACGATTCTTCTAAAAAAGTTGATCAGCTTAAAAAAGAACCGGTAGAAATCGTAGTTGAAGAAGTAACTCCTCCAGTAGTTGAATCTATTCCGGAACCTATTTTTGATCCGGAAGAAAGTAAAGAAAAAGTAGTTACAGAAATAACAGAAGAAACTTCTGAATCTGAGACTTCTGTTATTGAAGAACAACCGGCCAAAGTAACTGAACAGCTTCAAGAACCGGCAGGAGAACAAGAAGTTATTGAAGAAGAATCTAAATCAGAACCTGAAACAGAACCTGAGAAGCCAAAAAGACGTAAACGTCGCACAAAAGAAGAAATCGAAGCAGAAAAAGCTGCTCAAGCTTCTAGTGATTCTTCTGATGTAGAAGAAAACAAAAAAGACGATACCAAAGTTCAACAAATTAAAACTAACGTTTCTTCTGTTGATTACGATAGTATCATGGAAAAATTTATTCCCGTTCTTGAAAGCGAGAAATGGACCCAGGCAAGAGATCTTATTCAGGAAAAATTCGATAAGATTAAACTTGAACCCGATATTAATCTTGGTTCTTTAAAATTTACTTTAAGTGCGATAGCTGAATTATATCCTATGATTCGTCAGCTTCGTGGTGAATATTCGGTTATCTTAGATAGATTAACCAATAAGCTTACTGGTTTAATTCCTCGTCAGCAGATTCTTAATTCTGATGGAAGCAACGTAGATCTTCGTAAAAAGAAAGCTTATGAGGCTGTAGAGAAAATTAAAATTCCCGGTATTCGTGGTGAGATTAATTTTTACGATGTTGAAATGATTACTAAACAACGTCTTGAATGGCTTCAATGTAAAGAAGATAGCTTAAATAAATTACATCAATGTACTATCGGTTATTTAAGTATCTTTAAATTAATGGAAAGAGATAGTTAACGAAAATGTTTAAAGACGAATATAATGTTCCCGAGTTTTTAACCAAAAAACAACGGCAGATTATCAACGCTCCTATTGATAAAAAGTATATTAAGAAATTCGAAGGTAACGATTATGTAGGCGTTCCGGTAATTATCGATATTCTTAATAAAGCTTTCGGTCATGCGTGGAGTTGGGAAGTATTAGAACAATGGGTAGAAAAAGCCAGAATCTATAAGAAACCTAATGAAAATAAAGATTATGGTGAATCTTATTATGCTTGTGTTAAAGGTAGGCTTTGGTTTCCTATTAATAAATTAGATAATAACGGAGAAACCGAAAAAGCTTTTAGAGATGCCATCGGCGGTCATATGCTTACTGGTACAGCTAAAAATCAGCAGACTGCTTTTAAATCGGCATCTTCTGATGCGCTTAAGAAAGCTGCTTCTTTACTTGGCTTAGCCAAGAATGTATATATGGATATTAATACTTATAATAATCTCGTAAGAGATGAAGCTTCTTATGATGATTGGGATGAAGAATCTAATAAGTATTTCGCTAAAGAAATTCATATGATGCAGAAATTCAAAGAAGCTGTCGGAGCCGAGAAACTTCAGAATTATAAGAATCAATTCTGTGATGAAACTGGTGATTATACTACTTATGGTTCTATTAAACCCAGCAACATAAGAGGTTTTATTAAATATTTAACTGATAATAATCTGTTAGTTGTTAAGAAACAAGGCGCAGCTTAATAATAAGAGGAAAGAATTCAATGATATTAAATCTGGATAAAAACCTTATTCGTTGCCCTCATTGTGGCAATGTCTGGCATAAAATCGAAAAACGGTATTGTATTAATCAGGATACTCAGAAAAGTACTAAATATGAAGAAGTATATAATGTAACAGAAGAAAAAACTGTTCTTGTATGCTCTGAATGTGGTGCTGTTATTAAAGAAATTCCTGCTAATAAGACCGTTAAAATTAATATTCCATCTAATTAGTAAGGAGATAATGATGCGATGAGTATAGATATTACAATCAGATTGTATGATATCTTATGGAGAGTAAAAAATGCCGGGCCATCCCCCGACAATAATAAGAGGACTGAACTCTATTTTGGAGGATGTAATAAGGCTTTATCCGGACATCCTTGCAAAGATTGTTTTAATCCTACTTTATGGGATTATTCAACTTGTTATCCTAAGTGGCCAGAAGAAATTGCTGACGCATTAGATAACTCGAAAATTCCTAAATATGTTACTATCGTAGGCGGTGAACCAACTGATCAGTTAGGCGGTTTATTCGAACTCGGTAGAATCCTTCACGAGCGTGGTTATCACTTAATGTTATTCTCCTGGCGTTCTATTGAATGGTTTAAGGATAACCTGCTCGATGAAGAACTTAAATGGTTTAATATTATTGTAACCGACCCGTATGATTGTACACAGCGTATTTATAATACTAATAGAGACGATGGAGTACATAATGTAATAGGGTCTGCTAATCAACGAATCTGGCTTACAGCTATTGATAAATGGTTCAAAGCTGGAGATGTAAGATTAATGACCGTAGGAAAAAATAATAAAACTGAGGTGGTATTGTTAAATGGAGAACGGCAAAAACATTTCGTTGGTTAAAGATGAATACGGCAATACTTGCATCATGGCCGATTCCTTTCTTAACCAGGTAAATTGTTTGTTTCATACTTATAAATATATGATTAATTTAACGACAGGAGAAATTAAAATTCTTCATGTTAAATTCGAAGTTACAGAAGTACCCGAAGATGAAGATTCCTGTTTTATTACCTGTATTGATTGCGACGATGAAACAAACATTATTCGTAAACAAGTTGCATTAACGAATCTTGAAAAATATTTTCTTGATTCTGAAGAATCTCAAAGCAGTATCGCAAATACTGAAACTTTTGTTGATTATTTATCGGAATTCTCCAAAGAACTTTTTAAAACATATTATGCCGATAAATATATCCTGATGTATGACGTTATCTGTAATTCTAATATGATATTTTATCGTGATAAATCTCCGATCTTTATTTCCGGTAAACATACCAGCGGCGATGATTCTGTATTATTCTTTACTGAATATAAAAAGAATTATCAAGACACTATGGGTTTAATGATTGATTTTTCTACTATTGATAGCCCGGAAATTTCTTATGTTTATTCTCCTTATGAATGTATTAGAAATAGTCTGCTTGATTTAGAAGAAAATATCGATAAAGATAATGATAGTAAGAAAGGTACAGTTGTTCTTGATGAAGTTAAGAATATCGCCGAAAAAGATTTAGATGTCAGCGCTATTGTTTATAATAAATCTAATAATTGCGTATTAAAAATACAGTTTAAATTTAATGGTATTTATTTCTTGGTTACTAAAGTAACTGTAATAACTAATACTAACGAATTTAAAGATTTTACGTTTAACAATGATGATAATCCTGCTGTTATCTTTAATCATATTGCAGATAATTTAACTTCGTCTACTTCGGCTGAAGATATTCTGGATATGTTTGATTAATTATACTTATAAAGGAGGATTTTGATTGAGAAAGAAAATTGAAGAATTGATTAATTATCTTAAAGCTAAAGATAATTTAATCTATGCTCTTACTTATGAAGAAAACGAGCTTATTGAAGATATCTGTGAAGCTGCCAGAAAAATGAAAGATCCTTCAGTAAGTTATAAAATTCCTGCGAAGATTTATACTTATAGCCGAACCCAGGGCGGTCTTATGCACGTAGATATTATGAATCCTGGTGCATATAAAGAAGAACGTTTAGTTCCTAATATTATGGGAACAAGTGATGTATTTAAATTTATTCGCAGTACTAAACATAAATTAGCTAATAAAAACGAGAATTTTTTACGTAATATCGGTAAAAGCTTCGGAAACAATAATACTGAGAAAAAAGAAGAACCTAAAGAAGAAGAAAATATCGGTTCTAATGGCGTTATCTTTATCTTAAAAGATTTACATCTTTATTTTAATGATAAAGACGTACTTAGGTTCTTAAGAGATTTATGTGAATATTATAAGGCTAATAAAGGTGAAACTTATTGCCATATTATTATCACTTCTCCGATTCTCGATATTCCACCTGAGCTTGAAAAGATTTGTACTTTATATGAATATCCATTAATGGATTTAGAAGAAATGTCTAAATATGTTTCTGGTTTTTGTAAAGTATGTAATCTTGATGCAGAACAATCTAAACAAGTTGCTCAGTCTCTCGTAGGCTTAACTGCAAGAGAAGCTTTTAGAGCTCTTATGCATTCTATGGCTAAATATCGTCCTGAAAATAAGATTTGTATTCAGGATTTACAGGAAGCTAAAATGCAAGCCGTTAAGAAATCTGGTGCGCTCGATTTTATCGTACCGCAACATACTCTTAACGATTTAGGTGGATGTGATAATTTTAAACTTTGGGTAAAGAAAGTTAAAGAATCACTTTCTCCTGAAGCCGCAGCATTTGGTGTTCCTCAACCTAAAGGTGCTATGCTTGTAGGTGTGCCAGGTACTTCTAAAACTGTATCAGCAGAAATCTTAGCTAGTTATCTGAATCTTCCTTTGTTGTCACTGAATATTGCCAGAGTAATGGGAAGTTTCGTTGGCCAGTCTGAACATCGTATTATTGAAGCTCTTCGTATAGCTAAATCTGTGGCTCCGTGTGTTTTGTTGCTTGATGAGTGCGAAAAAGTCCTTGGTGGACAACAAAGTTCCAATCAATCAGACGCCGGAACATTGTCCCGCGTAATGGCACAAATCTTAAACTTCTTACAAGAAGATAATACCGGTATTATTACGATGATGACTTCGAATGATGTATCGCAGCTTCCTCCTGAATTAACTCGTTCTGGCCGTATCGATGCTCAGTGGATGTTTGATTTACCGAATGAATTTGAACGTGGAGAAATTATTGATATTTATATCAAGAAACACGATTTAATTCTCGGTGAAACTGAACGTCTTTATATGATTCAGAGTACTGAAAACTTTACTGGTGCTGAAATTAAAGCAGCCGTTAAAGAAATTCTGGTTAATGTATTCTATCGTCAGAAAGAAGCCGGCGTTACTGAATTAACCCGTAACGTAACTATCGAAGATGTTCAGGCCGGTACTAGTAACGTAGTTACTGTATATCAATCTTCTAAAGAGAAAATTGATGCTTTCAGAATGTACGCATCCGGAAGATATCTTAATGCTTCTAAATCTGTTGAAGAAATTAAAACTTCTCTTAAGAAATTAAATGTATTAGCTAATGGTAACAAAGCTGAAGCTAAACCTAAAAAGAAAATGCTTACTTTATAAGGAATACTATGATTATTAAATTCGATCCTAATGAATTTAGTATCACAGAACAAGAAAAAGCAATGGCTGATGAAATAGCTAATCAAGAAATCAAAGATTTAAAAGAAGCTTTGGATATATTTCAACAACAGTTAAAATATACGGTATTGTTTAAAAATATTGATATTAGTTTTGTTTTCGCAGAAATAATGAATCGCGTTAAAAAATCTTTTTTTAATGAAGATTTTAGCGCAGGAGTATTAATTGAAGATAAAGCTAAAGAATTTATCGATAATTATCAAATAACTGAAATTATAAAGAGGATGCAAAAGAAATGATTAAAGTAGAGTTACTAGAATATACTCCTAATCCTGATAAGGTAGTAGCTACAGCAGCTAAGCTTTGTTATTCTTCTAAATCTGTTTCTGAATTAGTAGAATCAGTAAACGAAGATGAAGATAAAACCGCGGCATTCGTTGAACGTCTTATGAGTTATGGCCATATGAGCCCCTTCGAACATTTGTCGTTTACATTTGGTATCGAAGGTGTATCTCGTACCTTAACTCATCAGTTGGTTCGCCATCGTATAGCTTCTTATTCTCAAAAATCGCAGCGTTATGTAAACGAAAAAGAATTCGAGTATATAACGCCGCCATCGATTCAAGCCAACGATGAAGCATTAGGATGTTATGAAGCAGTAATGAAGATGCTTAATAATGCTTATGGGAAATTAGTAGATTTAGGTATTCCAAAAGAAGATGCCAGATACGTACTTCCAAACGCTTGCGAAACAAAGATTATAGTTACGATGAATGCCCGTTCATTATTTAACTTTTTTAATCATCGTTGTTGTATGAGAGCTCAATGGGAAATTCGTCAAATGGCATATCAGATGCTTAAGCTTGTTAAAGAAGTAGCTCCCGAAACATTTAAAAAAGCCGGAGCTTCCTGTGATACTCTTGGTTATTGTGTAGAAGGCAACATGTCTTGTGGCCGTTATCCTACACTTAACGATATTTTAACTAATTTTAAAAGTAAAGGAGAAAACAAAAATGTCTAATTGGCGCTTAGTAAAAACTGAAGTTCTTAAAAATGTTGAACCCGAATTTATGGAAGAAGCTTTTGCTCGTATGGGCTATGCTCCTGATTTTAACGTAAAAGAAGTTAAAGGTGCTTATCGCATCGATGGTAAACATGAAGTTGACGCTGTTCTTCGTGACATCAAAACCGGTATGAATACTGAAATTGGTCTCGTATTTGAACCTGGTGAAAAAGAAGGAAACGTTAAAATGTCTGTTGATTCTGACTGGTGGGGTAAAGGAACTAACGGCGATGATTTCGCTGCTAAATTCCAGATGGAATATATCACCGTTAAAAACATCGCAACTCTTCGCGCTCAGGGCTTCGAACTTGTATCCGAAGAAACTAATGAACGCGAAATCACCCGTAAACTTCGTTTGCGTCGTGCTGCTTAATTTATTCTAACTAAATAGCGCCTCATCTATTTTTTGGGGGCGCTATAACTTTCATATGGAGAAAAAAATGAATATAGTAGATACGTTACATAAAGTATTCGTACCATTAACATATAATTCTAACGAAAAACAAAAATTATATCAGGAATTAACTGAAATAGAAGAAAATGAAATATCTGAAGTCGATTTTAAAGAAAAATACGGTAACAGATATTATAAAACTGATAATGAAGATGTAATCAGCTTACTATTGGCCGAAGAATGTTCCAGAAGTCAAAAAGAATATTTAATGACTTTAGGAAGCTTAATGATTATTTTATCTATTTGTCATTTGGCTATTGGTATTGCTGACACAATTAACCTGTTTTCTGATTTTAACACTAAAGAATTAATTAAATTGCTGTTTGATCTGGCAGCGATTTATTATGTAGCTTCAGCTGTATTATTATTTTTAGAATCAGCTAAAAAAAGACTGTCCAGATGGAATCCTATAGATATAGATTCTTTGGATATCCACTGTGTTTATGATTGTCAAAAAATTATTGTTACCGAAGATATTAAACGCGATATCCGTTATTTATTAAATAAAAATATGACGCCTTGTATGATTTGTGTCGTATTCTTTGCTGTCGCTAAACTTATTTACGTTTTATTCGCTTAACTAATTTTAAGGAGGTTATCCGTTATTATGGGTGAACAAATTGTTGAATTGAATATTGATGGTAAAACTGGTCAGGTAGAAATTCATACTGAAGGTTTCCATGGTAAAACTTGTGAAGATGTAGCTAATCAGATTCTTGTTGGTCTTAATGGTAAAACCATTGAAGACCGTAAAACTCCGGAATATTATGAAGACGGAGATAATCCGGTAGAAGTATTTACCGGTAAATAACTAATTTACGGAGGCAATATAATGGCTACAAAAGCAGAAATTTTAGAACGTCTTAATCCTCAGCAAAGAGATGCTGTCGTTAATTATCATGGTAAGGTAGCGCTTGAGGCCATTCCGGGTTCCGGAAAAACCTTTTGTGTTACCAGTAGAGCACAATATATGATAGCTGATGGCGTAGCACCTTCTAAAATCTTAGCATTTACTTTTACTAAGAAAGCTGCTCAGGAGTTAAAAGACAGAGTTGCGGCTGCTGTAGGCGTAGATGCAGATAGAATGACGATTTGTACCTATCATAGCTTTTGTGGCAGATTACTTCGTAGATTTGCTGGTTATGCCGGCCGCAGCTCTAACTTTTCTATTTATGACGAGGACGATAAAAAATCTGTTCTCGATAAAATAACTAAAGACATGGTTAAGATTCCCTTCTATGTCATTAGAAATAATATTTCAGATTTTAAGTTACAAGGACTTTCTCCATCAGAAGCTATTGGTAAAAACTATTCAGAACCTTATCGTAAGCAATCAGCTAAAATTTATGCTCTTTATGAAGAAGAAATGATTAAACGTAATGCTTTTGATTTCGATGATCTGCCTTTTTGGTGTTATAGGCTCGCAGTTAAATATCCCGAGGTCCTTGAGTCTATATCTAATATGTATGATTATATTATTGCTGATGAGAATCAGGATTCTAATGCCCAGAACTTAGAATTTATTCTCATGCTTGGCAGTAAATGTAAAAATATTTTTGTTGTTGGCGATACCGATCAAAGTATTTACGGATTTCGTGGAGCCGATATTAAAAATGTTATAGATACTTATCAACGTGAAAATTTTAATATTAAATATCTTAGTACTAATTATCGTAGTACTCAAAATATTATTAGAGCAGCTGATTATGTTATTAAGCATAATAAAGCCAGATTTGATAAAGATTCAGAAACGAATAATGAAATCGGTTCTAAAATTAAATTTGGAGTTTATACTTCTACAGCTGAAGAAACTAAAGATATTGTAAAAGAGATTAAACGTCTCCATGATGAATGTGGCAAAAAATATAGCGATATTGCTATTTTATGCCGTATTAATTCTCAATCACGTTCTTTTGAAGAACAATTTTTAAAAGAACATATTCCTTATGAATTAAAAGGTATTTTACCGTTTTATCAAAGATCTGAAGTAAAAGACTTGTTAGCTTATATAAAATGCGTCTATAATCCTAATGACTTAGGCGCTTTTGAACGCATCGTAAATGTTCCTAAAAGAAAAATTGGTACTACTTCTCTGAAAAGAATTTTGTTGTCTTTAAAGTCTACGAATGATATAATTAATGTGGACTTTATCGACAGCTTAGGTTTAAACAAACCGGCCCGTAATGGATTATGCGAACTCGGCCAGGTTATCTTACATATTCAGGAAATGATATATAAGAAAACTAAGCCGGCTGAAATAGTTAATTATATTCGTGAAGCTATCGATTATGATGAATATCTTGATTCAGAAAATCTTCTTCTTGGATCTTTAGTAGAGAAGAAGATGAATTTAGACGAATTAGCAAGAATCGCACTTACTTATGATACAATAGAAGATTTCTTAGCTAATGCCGTATTAGATGATGATATTAAAGATAATTCTAATGTTGATAGTGTTAACGTAATGACTATGCATTCTTCTAAAGGGCTCGAATTTGATACAGTATTTCTTACTGGAATAAATGACTATATGGTTCCTCATATTCGTTCTCAGGAATCCGTGGACGATATTGAAGAAGAACGTCGTTTATTTTATGTTGCTATGACCAGAGCTAAAAAAGAATTATATATTACTTATGCTAAAACCCAGGTAGATCGTAAAGGTAACGTTCATTTCGTTAATCCATCCCGATTTATTAAAGAGATTCCGGCTAAATATTTAACTCTTATAGCTTCTGTAAAGAAAGCTGCGTCTTAAATTTATATTAACTAAGCATCGCTAAAGGACCTCTTAAATTAGGAGGAGCTTTGTATGCTAAAAGATGAAACTGCTTATATAGAAATAAAAAACTATATAAACAATAAATCTGGAGAAAATACTTGGATCAGGCTCAGTACAAAAGAATTACAGAGAGATTGGAAGCTTTCCAATTATTATTCTGTAAAGGTTCTTAATGAACTGCAAATTGATCCCGATATCCGTTATCGTCTTATAAAAGATATTAGTTCCCGTTTTCCTGCAAGAGAATATTTATATGGTACTCCCGAAGATAAATTAAAAGACTTAGATAATGATAATTTAACCAAACAATTTGATATGCCTCTTGAATTATCTAGTTATGCTATCGATAAATTATCTGAATATAAAACAGTAGATAAATTATCTTTGTTTTATTCAATCATGATTATCGTAGAAAAACTATATATTAAAGGCTTATCGAAAGAATGGATGGAAATTGATAAATCATTTTTAATCCGATTATTTGACTGCGAATATTATCACATCTTATATATGGTCCAAATTCTTCTCGATACAGGGCTACTTAAGAAAATGCCAAACTCCAATAAATATTATTTAGCCCTATCTGCCAAAACTTCACAAAAAATCGATGAAGAAATATCTGAGTATAATCTTTCAGCCGAAAATAAACAATTATCAACTTCTGATCAAGTTAAATTATCTAAAGAAAGAGTCGTATTTAATCCGGAAGATACCGTTAAACTTAAAGAATTTAAACGTTCTATTAAGACTATGGCTAATCATGTAACTAATTTAAATAAAATAGTTATAGATGCCGTTAATGCTTGCGCCGAATTAGAAAAACGTGAAGAAATTTATAGGAACGAAAAATCTGCATTCTTCCGTCTCAACGAAGCTTATAATGAAGCTACCAGAAAGATCGAAATTCTGGAAAAAGATAATTCAGAACTTATGAAACAAATAGCTATGATGGATTCGTTGTTCGACCGTCGCGCTAAACAAGCCGAAAATGACCTTGATTTAATGTTGTCCGAATTAACATCAGTCATCGAAAATTATAATCAGTTACCGCTTTATAAAAAGAATGAAATATCAGTTAGTGCAAAACTAAAATCTGATATGCTTAATATTGTGGTAACTGCTAAAAATAAAGCGATGAAAAATCTTAGGGCGAAGGAAGAATAGCTCATGACAGATATCGACACCGCAAGGTCTTTTGGCGATGTAAGATATGCCGTAAGCTATACCGGTAATTATGATGCTTTCGAAGATTTTATAAAGATTATTAATGGCGATAGAAATCTGGAATATAAGGATAAAAAATGGTTAGTGTCGCCAGAGACATTTAAGCAAATACAGAATTCGATTCCATCGAATAATTATTTCTATGAATATATCTCTGGCGGCGAATCTTCAACTTCCGAAGTTAAAGACCTGCTTAAGTTCCCTCTTTATCCTTATCAAAAAGATTTCGTCGACTTCTGTTTAAAAACTAAAAAAGGTATTATTGTAGCGCCATGTGGAGCTGGTAAAACGGCTTGTGCTCTTTCGTTATTTCTTAATTGCCGAGAGCATGGATATATATCTCCAGATGCTCAAGGATTAATTGTAGTTAAAGCTTCATTGAAATATCAATGGCTTAGTGAGGTTTCTAAATTCTCTAATCTTAAAGCAGTTATTTTAGATACGTATAAATCAGTAAGACCAAGTTATCATACTAAAATAAGAGCATTAAAGAAGAAAATGGAGCCTCTTTTGAAGGACGCTATCGGAAATGCTAATGAGATAGCCAGTGTAGATAAAGAAATAACAAAATACCAGGAAATAATCGATAAAGAATTCGAAGCTAATTTTAGTAGTAACTATGATTTATTTATAGCTAATTATGAAACTCTTCGTGATGATGAAGTTCGTAAACGTCTTCATAAAACGAATCTTCAGTTTATAATGGCTGATGAAGTTCAGGCTATTAAATCAGATACTTCGGCTCGAAGTAAGGCTTTATGTGAGTTTGCAGATGTAAAGATGCGATTTGGCGCAACTGCTACTCCTATCCAGAAAAATCCTTTAGATGCTTACGGAATAACTAAATTTATTTCGCCTACAACTTTTAAATCTAAAAGTTCATTCTCATTAAAATTCCTGACGTTTTCCGGTTTTGGAAGAATATCAGGATCCAAGAATGAAAAAGAACTTAATAAAATTCTTTCAGAGTTTATGGTCGTTAAGACCAAAGAGGAAGTATCGTCTCAACTTCCTAATTTAGTACCAATCACCAGGTATTGTAAGCTGACTCCGAAACAAATTGAGATGACGCAACGGTTACTCGATGAAATAAACGAATTTAAAGAACAAGAAAAATCGCTGCGTATGAAATTAGGAGCTTCGGCAGACAATCATGAAGATATTCTTAAGATTCAAGCCAATATAATGGCGCGGCAAACTTTCGCCTCTGAATTAGCTGATAGTGAAGAACTTCTGTTGGAATCAGAATCTGATATGGCTAAACGCTATACTACAAATTCTAAATCCAGCAAAATAGAACTGCTATTAGATTTACTCGACGAAATTATCGATTCCGGCGAGAAAGCAGCTATATTTAGTAAGTATCGTAAACTACAGCCTATTTTGACTAAAGCTATTCTAAACCGTTTTTCGGATGTTAAAATAGCTTACATTAATGGCGAAGTTAGTGCCGAAGATAGATTTGATGCGATAAACAAGTTTCAGAAGCAAGATGATTATAAAGTATTATTATTATCAGATGCTGGAGCAGAAGGAATTAACCTTAAAGCCTGTAAGTATCTGATAGAAATGGAACCAGCCGATTCTTATCTTATCCAAACTCAACGTAGGGGTAGGGTAGAAAGAGCTGATTCTATCCATGATACTGTATTTGCTTATCAACTTATTGCAGAAGAATCTTACGATGAAATTGGTCTTAAGATAATTGAGAAAAAAGAACGATACGATGCGCAAATAATTAAAGGGAATCTCGAATAATACCGAGGTTCCCTTTTCTTTATATATTGGAGGAATTATGGAATTTGTTGAAACTGATATCCAGGATTTTCTTGATGATTTATTTAATCAGGAAGAAGCCAAAGATTATACAAATTTAACCGATGCGCAAATTAACTACTACATCAGACGAATTAAAGCTAATAAAGCGCGTATAGATGAAGTATCTGAAAGACGTAAGGTTATTCAGTCCGATTACGAAACTAAACTTAAACTTTGGGAAGCAAAAAATAAAGAAACGCTTCAGAACGATATTGACCATTGTTTAAGTATTCTTCAGGAATATTATGAAAGCCATGAACAAGACCGTTCTAAAAAGCTTGTATTCCCAGAAGGCCGTATGGGTTTCTATAATACAAGACAAACTCTTAGCGTTGATAAAGATGTTGCTTTTAAAGATATAAAACAGCTTATTGATCAGGGTAATACTGAATTGCAAAAATATATCGTACTTACCGAATCATTAGATGCAGCTAAACTTAAATCTGCTGGTGAAGTAGATGAAAATAATAATTTTAAAATTAACGGACAGATTATTCCGGGAGTGAAAGTAACTCCGGCAACTACTAAATTTAGTATCCGTTAATCATGGAGGAAGAAGATGACTATTAGTATCTCAAAGGAAGTATTAGCGAAGTTAAAATCGATAAACTTAGCTGATTTTATATCTTCGCAATACCATGTTGCTTTTACTAGCAGCAATATCTTTGAATACTCTTGTCGTTGTCCTCATCCTGATCATGATGATAAAAAGCCGAGTTTTTCTATTTGGTATAATAAAAATAATCAAACCTGGAATTGGTGTTGTCATAGCTGCCATTGTGGAAAAAAGAATACTGATACTAAAGACAAAAATTATGGTACAGATATTATAGCATTTATCAGATGGATGTCTGATAACTCATTATCTAATCATATTTATACTTTTGTTGAAGCCGCATTAATAGCAGCTAAATATGCTGGTATAGAAATAGAAAATACGGTTACTAAAGCAGCAAATGATTTATTATCATTTAAACAAAAAATGGCTAAAGGATTACATTATGCACTTAATTTCTATCCGAAAGCTAAAGAATATCTATATAACCGTGGATTATCTGATAAAGATATAGATATTTGGGAAATTGGTTTTACCGGAGAAAGAATAGTATTTCCACTATTTGACAGGCAAAATCAGGTTGTTAGTTATTCAGCCAGAATTTTTAAAGAATCTTCTAATGAAGCTAAATATATTAATGGCCATAACTCTCAAATATTTAACAAGTCTTATTATCTTTATGGCATCAATAAAGTAGATACTTCGTTAGATTATCTGATTATTACAGAAGGTGCTATGGATGTAATTCTCGCTTACAAATACGGTTTAAAAAATACTGTGGCTACTCTAGGAACCGCATTTAAAGAAACACATCTGGAAACTATTAAAAAGATGTTTCCGAATATTAATCAGCTTATCTTTATATTCGATGCTGATGAAGCGGGAAGAAAAGCATTAACTTCTGCTGCCGAGAAAGCTAGAGAAGCTGGATTCTTAGTTAATTATGTTGAACTCCCAGAATCGGAAGATCTCTGTGATTTCGCTAATTCTAATAAAGAACAAACACCAGAATTAATCTTTTCTATGATTATTCCTTATTTCTATAAAGAGTTCGAACAAGAAATTAAAGAATTCGACCGCTTCACAATTAATTTCCAGAATAAATTAATTAATAAAACTATTGATTTATCTAAATATATAGTTAACCAAAGAGAAAAACAGCTTATTTATTCATTCTTAAGAAATAAATTCAATGTGGTTTTATCTAGTAAGGAGCATATAAATAGTGCTTAAAAAATTATTAGAATTATTAGGATTTAAAAAGAAGAAACAAGAAGAAGCTAAACCTGAAATTAAAATGGCTCCTCCACGGGAATCCATTGACTTAGAGGAACGAAACAAGAAGATTAGAGAAGTAATCGGGGATTTTGAATCTGAAAATAACAAGAAAGCCGAAATTAAACCGTGTCCGCATTGTCATATGAATACTTCAGTAATCGTAAAATGTAAGAAATGTGGTTTAACAGGCTGCCCCGAATGTTTTACCTATGATCCATCAGAAGGAGCGTATTATTGTGAAAACTGTTGGTAAGACTACCGGTTTTGATGTAGATTTTGATCTGCTTGAAATAATGATGACTGCTGCCGGTTATGATCCGGAGACTGATCTTACTGAATATATTTATAGAGAATTTGGTTTACTTGACGGAGAAGATTTTCATTTTCTTAATAGTAACTCTATAATTTATAATTCAAAAGAATTAGGCCCGGAAAAAATTAAAATGATGAATCAATTAAAGAATAAAGCTGGCATCAGATAATAAATAACTAATTATATAAAGGCGGCGATTAATCATTAGTAAATTAACTGAACTATTAGACCGCTATTATAAGAGACATCAGATTACTAAATCTTTAAATGTTCTTGATATAGCTGAATTAAATGATTATGAAGAGCTTCCTAACAATAAAATATCTAAATGTGTATTTGATTATTTTATTCCTAAAAACGGTTGGGATTTTTCTGTATCGACTACATCATTAAATGATAAATGTTTTTATTGCCGAAAATATTTAAAAGAAAAATATCGTGAAGAAGCTAAAATAAACAATATTTATCTTAAAGGAGATTGCCGCCAATGTTATTATCTATGCGCAACTAAATATACAGAAGAAGGAGGCGGCATGAAATTAAAACGAATTCGACGATCCCGGAAGAAGAATTAGTATTAACTATTCCAGAAAGTCCGGAACTTAGATTTCAATTTAGAGATAAGCAATTTCATTATCGTTCAGACAATGAATACTTAGCTAATTATGACTATGTTTCTAACGGTACATTAAGAAAACGTGGACAGGTTGAAGGCAATTTCGCTTTTGTTCAGCTCGTTGCTTATACTATCGTTATAGATTCCCCGCGCCGCCGGGCCTTCGTAGCTAAAAGAATATCAGGAGATAAACGGCTCGAAAATTCTTACTGCTTAGGATTCGGCGGCCATGTTGATTCCCAGGATTTTAAAGAAGATGATTCTAATCCAATTTATAATACAGCTATAAGAGAACTTAGAGAAGAATTAACGATTAAGAAAAAACAACTTAATCTTATTCCGTTAGGTTATGTTAGAGATCTGTCTTCTGCTACATCAGAACATTTGGGAATTATTTATTTATTAGATACCGGCGCTGTATCTATTAAAGAAAGAAATAAATTAGTAGGCCGCTGGGTTACTTATGAAGAACTTAAATCTTCTATTTACCACAAGCTCGAATCCTGGTCTCGTTATGCTCTTGATTTTATCTACGAAGACGAATATTTTCATAAAAATTTAGGATTCTAACTAAGTAATATAACAAGTACCGAAACGATAAAAGGCACAATATATAGATGTCTTTTTAGAATATACATAACAATATATAGAGGATAACGAATTATGACTAACCAATATTATAAAGTAGTTAAACGCAATGGTAAAACAGTAGATTATGATTCTACTAAAATCAGAGATGCTGTAGCTAAAGCGTTTAAAGCTTGCGGAATAGATACAAATATGTGGCCAGAAACAGTTGCTGAAGCTGTTACTGAAAGAGTAAAAAAGACTTATACTCCAAACGAAGCTATTAGTATTAATATGATTCAGAATCTCGTAGAAGAAGAAATGATGAAACTCTTTACTGATAGAGATTTTCCTTACGAAGTAGCACGTAAATATATTGTTTATCGTGACCGTAGAGATAAAGACAGAGATAGTATTAATAAATTAGCCATCGCTTTTCATGATGTCGTAGATATTGAAGATAATGATTTAAAGAAATCTAACGCTAATATTAACGGCAATACTCCTGCCGGCCAAATGATGATTTTTGGTTCTGAATCATCTAAACAACACGCTATGGATTATATTATTAATCCTAAGTATGTACAAGCGCATAAAGATTCTTATATTCATATACATGATCTTGATTATGTATCTACTAAAGCAGTTAATTGTAATCAAATTAGTTTAAAAGATTTATTTAGCCATGATTATATTTATACTGTAGATTCTATTATGCGTAAGCCTAAAAGAATTTATTCTTATGCAGCTCTTGCAGCAATAGCTCTTCAAAGTGAACAAAACGAAATGTACGGTGGACAGGCGTTGTGTGACTTCGAGTACGCAATGGCCGACGGAGTACGACTTACGTTCATAGAAGAATTTAAAAAAATATTTAAAATCAAATATAATGTAGAATGTCCTTTTGTAGATGAGCAAATTAAAATTTCAAATACTTCTTTAAAAGAATCAGCTCAAGAAGTATATAATGCTGCATTAGAACAGACTATAAAAGAAACTCATGAAGCTATGGCTGCATTTGTTTATAATTTATGCAGTATGCATTCTAGAGGCGGTGGTCAGGTAGTCTTTAGTTCGATTAATTATGGTACTGATTATTCTCCAGAAGGTCGTATTGTAATTAATGAGATTCTTAACGCTGTAGATGAAGGTCTTGGAGATGGCTCTACCGCTATTTTCCCAATTTCTGTATTTAAAGTTAAAGATCAAGTTAATTTTTCAGAAGAAGATTGGAAACTTGCTAAAAATAATTGGGATGATGCAGTAGCTGGTAAACTTAAATTTAAGACTCCGAACTTTGATTTATTTATTAAAGCTTGCGTAGTATCTGCTCGCCGTTTATTCCCGAACTTCGTATTTGAAGATTCTCCTTTTAATCAAAACCCGAAATGGGATATTAATGATCCTGATCGTTATAAATACGAACTTGCTTTAATGGGCTGTAGAACAAGAGTTTATGATGATATTTATGGCGAAAAAACTTCAGCTAGACGTGGCAATATTTCGTTTACTACTATTAATCTTCCTAGATTAGCTATTGAATCTAAAATCGAAGCTGGTAAAGATGCTAAATTAGAAGATATGCTTCCGATTTTTTATAAAAAATTAGATTATTATCTTAATTTAGTAAGAGATCAGTTGCTTGAACGTTATCATTGGCAATGCAGTGCTTATGCTAAACAAATTCCTTTTATTACTCAAAATGGCACTATAATGGGTACTGAAGGATTAAAACCAGAAGATCATTTAGAAAACGCATGGAAACACGGTTCTTTATCTATTGGTTTTATTGGTTTAGCTGAAACATTAATTGCATTAACTGGTAAACATCATGGTGAATCTGAAGAATCTCAAAAATTAGGATTAGAAATAATCAAACATATGAGAGATTTTACAGATCAATGCATTGTATCCGAAAAGTTAAATTTTAGTCTCTTTGCAACTCCAGCAGAAGGATTATCTGGACGATTCACTATCGCTGATCGTAAAAGATTCGGTGTTATTCCTGGTATCACTGATAAAGATTATTATGTGAATAGTAATCATATTCCTCCAGCATTTCATATTACAGCTCATGATAAAATTGTTAAAGAAGCTCCGTATCATGCATTGACCAATGCCGGCTCTATTCTTTATGTAGAATTTGACGGCGATCCGCTCAAAAACACTTTAGCTTTTGCTACTGTGGTAGTTGATATGAAACATAACAATGTTAATTACGGCGCTATTAACCATGCTGTAGATAGATGCTGTACTTGCGGATTTGAAGGAATTATTAATGAAGGAGAAGCTTGTCCGAAATGCGGCGAAGACTTAAATGTTTCACATCTACGTCGAATTACTGGTTATTTAGTCGGAGATGTAAAAACTCGTTGGAATTCATTTAAACAAGCCGAATTAAAAGATAGAACTAAGCATATAAAATAATTAATTTCGTTCAATATTGAAATAGGGTATCAGATTCTTAATTGAGTCTGGTATCCTATTTTTATATTGACATAGTTGTTCGATGTTGTTATAATATAAACAACGAACAACAAATACCCACTGCTTGTCATATCGTGCATCGAACAAGTTAAAACAAGGAGGAAGAAGATATGATTCTTAATCTTAAAGAAGCTTTCCGTATTCAACGAAGAATTTCCGAACTGTTGACGGTATATTCTTCTATTTGTTCTGTAGTAAGAAGAGATAATTATATTACTACTCAAGTTATTCATCATAAAAATGAAGTTAATAATCTGATTGAACAAACTACTAATTTCGTTGATGAAACCAAAACACCACCTGTTAATACTACTAATATAGTAGAAGCAGAGGTTGTTCTTAAAACTATTGAAACTTTGTTAAATCTTAAACGAGATTTAAGTCAAAAGATTGAAGAGGCTAAGGCGACAATTTCTATTAATGGAATGCCTTATGATACAGCTATCATGATGGCTAATGCTTATAGAAATATTGTTAATTTAGTAATTGGAGATAAGTTTGCAGATGATTCTACAACAGTAACTGAAAATACTAATTTTATTAATGTGGTAACTAAAGATAGCGGCTCGATTAGTTTACCGTATACTGTTGAAACTGTAGTTACTCCCGATACAATAGCTTTTGAAAAATATAATAATTGCAAACTCGATTATTATAATAAAGCTATGGAACTTAGTAGTTTAATTGAAGCCGCAGCTTTTAATACTAAACTTGAACTTAACCAGAATGAAGAAAATATGGTTAAAATAATTAATCGTTATAATACGTTTAAAGACGTAGCAAAAGCGATTAACTGCTAATACCGATAATCTTATTTATTCAGGTTGTCTAATTATATATAGTGTATGATTTATTTTATAGATAATAGATTATTTCTGAAAAATAATTCTAATCTAGCTTGAAAAAGTATTATTAAGTCATACTCGCAAACCGGTAAACTTGGTTCGATAATAATTCGAAAGAGCCGAAGTTATTAACGAAATAAACACGGTCTTCATTTAATTTCGCTTCTTCGTTTTTTCGCATTTTCGCGAGGCGTTATGGTTAATACACAGGCGATACAATTATTATTTTGTAAAGA
>OHSJ01000208.1_pt1 | contig 28918 bp, 30 predicted proteins | sample 1578561 | NCBI WGS metagenome assembly OHSJ01 (sample SAMEA3879571, study PRJEB24766) | human gut metagenome | biome: human-associated habitat; feature: feces | place: USA | collected 1985/1987 | reverse complement strand
AGATGATCCATGGGGAGGGAATAATTCAGAATTAGTATGTTTTACAAAGGACAATTTAGAAAAAAAATATACTTTGAATGGTATTGAGCAGGGAGAAGATGATGAGTTAGAAGAAAAGGAAAGTTTTGCAACTGCTTATTATGATGAACGGTTGAAAGAATTGGGAATAGCGGATGAATATATAGAGACTAAATTGGTCACGACAGAAAATCAAGGTGCAAGTACAGTATGTTTGGCTCCATCGGAATCAAAACTAGGAATTATATATAGAAGTATTTCTGATTTTGATAAAAATGGGATTGATGATCTTTTGGTAATTGCACTTAGAGAGTATGACGGTAAAGTTATACTTGATAAATCGGTTTATTATTTTGATAAAGATGGTAATTGCACTCCGTCAGGTAGTTCTAATGATAATCCTATTCAAGGAAAGTGTAATTATTATTTTTATATGGCTGGAGATTATTTGGTATGTATTGAGGAGGATGACATTAGTGGTGATTGGATTGACAATCTTCGTTATGAAGTAATTCCGGAGAAGACACAGATTCATCACGACAAAGTTCATGTTGTAAGTTATGATCCGGGTGCATCTGATAATGGTGAAGGAAAGGGGGAAATTATATATATTAATAAAGATTTTAGATATTCAGATAGTAGTGTATGTTATACGATCGATGATTTGGATGCATATTACGCAATATATAATAGAAATTTTATGTTGTCTTCAGCTGAAAATAGATGTGTTGCTTCCGAAAAAGAAGGATGTGATATTATCAATACTCTATTGAGTGATATACTGGATGGAAATATCGGAAAAATGAAACCAGTATCGTGGGATGAAAGATGGAACGATAGTTTCTTTCCGACTGATGCACCACCTGAAAGTTATGCGATATTAAAAGTTGATGCTTCTCCTTCGTATAAGACAGGCGAAACAACTACAGAAAGTGAAATTGTTATTCGGACAGAATATGTAAGCGGAGATTCAAACTCTAAAAATGAATAAACGTATGTTGTATTAGCTAATTGGATGCAATATATTGAGAAAACTAATGAATGTGAGGAATGAAAGATGAAAAAAATATCAAAAAGTTTATGTTGCATATCATTATTTGTTTTATGTTTATGCTTAAATGCTTGTGGGGCGAGTAAGAAAGAGCCAGAAGATGAAATGATAAAAGAGGATTTGATAAGAGAATTATCTTCTTATGACGACAGATTAAGTTTTAATGAATACTCTGTTGAAAAAAGTTTGACAGAAGATAAAGAGTATACAGCAACATTGATTGTTTCAGCTAAAAATACTTTTTCGGAACATCAAGTAACTGCGGAGGTAAAGTATGTGTTATATGATCAGGGTTGGAAAATTGAAGAATGTCAATGGACAAATGATGTATATACGGTTGTATCATATCCAACAGTTGATGAAATGTCTGAATTGATTAAAGATTCACAAGAGTTGGTGCAAAGCGGGCTGAATGAGCAACAAGATGTAAGTGTACAGCCTAATGGAAATAGCTTGACATGTGAAGGCGTAATAGAGAAAAAAGATAATCCGTACTATACATATAAAGGGAAAATACTTACTTATTGGGATTATAATGCAAACGCAGATGCGTGGAAATATTCAAATACTGAGACTGGTGAGTCCAAGTGTGAATTAACATCAGCATTACAGTTAGATGGAACTTGGGAAAGTATGAGTAAAACACGTGAAAGTGATCCTTCGACTTATATAACTGTTTCAAATTATGACATGAATAGTTTGGATATAAGTAGTGAGATGTTTAATACAAATACAGTACACGCTCAATTGGAAGAGTGTAGTCTTTCGGAATATGGCGTTTGTAACGTGATTTATAAGGGGAATGGCTTATCATATAGTTTGAATGACGGTACTACAAGAGAAAATATAGATTTTACTGTTTGTGTACTTATAGGAAAAGATTTTATTCAATTACAGTTACAGATAGAAGATCCAGAACATCAAGATTTGACAGACGATATTGCGGATATTGAACGCAAATAATTTTTGGATATTTCAAATTTGATGAAAGACACTTATTGTATTAGATAGAGTATCTGTCTGGAAAAAAGATATGTTGTATTTACAGCAATAAGGGTTGTCAAAGATTGTTGACAAAATTATAATGTAATGGCAACACATTGGCAACAGTAAATCAGTAAGCCAGAATAATATATGTAATTGAGATAAAATATCGGCAGAAAAAGCACGAAACTTAAACAAAAATATTTAAGTTCAACAATGAACGTGCCGAGTTTGAGTAAGAACCACAAGTCTTGGAACCCGCTAAATAAGCGGATTCCGAGGCTTTTCCTTTTTCTTTGCTACTAATTTGCTACTAATAGCAGTGGAAGAAACTAATAATCATGTCTTATATCGTGTAACACTGTTAGAGCCCGGGAGAATCAACCACTCAGAGTCCGATAGAAACAGCCAATTTGAGCTCAACAGAAATAGCCAATGCACCTTGGCTAATTAATCATCAACAGTTATTCAGCCGGATCACTGATTTCTATTGAATAGGTTTTCAAGTTTCGTCCTCGATAGCTTTCTCCCTTCATAAGATAAACGGTAGCAGCATCAAAAGTTCTGTCCAAAGCACAAAGTAACGAATCTTCTTCCCGGAAAAAGTTGTTGTTGACTCCTTAAATTAGCATAATACTGATCTACTTGCCTGTCTCTGGAATGATCTGTATACTGTCATTAGTTTACAGAAAGAAAAAGGTCCCAGAGCACCCTCCGTGACAAGTCGTGTACTCTGAGACCATGGTCAAAAACCATGATTATTATATCAGATTACACACTGGTCCTCAAGGAGGATATCGGTGTTTTTTGTTGAGAGCAGTGAGAACTCCCATTTATGTCCTGTCTGTCAGGGAATGCTCCGTTACAGGGATTCCCGTCCTCGCATCCGCAAAAAGGAGGGCGGAACGAGGGAACGTCTGATGATCCGCAGGTTCCGATGCCAGAACTGTCATAGTTATCACAATGAACTTCCTGACTGTCTTGTTCCCTATAAACATTACGAAGCAGATGTGATTGCTGGTGTTCTGGATGAAGTTATCCGTCCGGAAGACTTGGACTCTGAGGATTATCCGTCCTTCAACACCATGCTCCGCTGGCTTCAATGGTTTCGTGAAAACCTGCAACGTATAGAAGGATATTTACGAACCGCTGGATATCAGATATTAAATCTGGGAGAGGAATTCCTGTTTACTCCAGACTTACTGCTCAACAAGATCAGAAACAGATGTCAAAACTGGCTGGAACATATCCTCCGGCTCATTTATAACAGCGGTGGATTTTTAACACCAATCCGCTGGTAGATTCATGCACCTGCTTTGGTTCGTTTGTCATGGGTGCAGATAGTATAGTGGTCTCATAAGGAGGTAGTTATACTATGAATACAAATGAAACATTGATAAAACAGCAATGGCAGGATCAGGAAGCACTTCACCGGTTCCAGTTGATCTCACCGCTTCTACAGACAGATCTGGATGATGCCAGACGTTTACAGCTCCGCAGAACGATCGCTGATGAGAATAACATTTCTGTCCGAACTCTTTACCGGTATGAGAAAGCATTCGCCGAAAAACAGTTCGCAGGCCTCAGACCAGCTGACCGGGAAAAGCACCGTTCACAGAAACTGCCTGAAAATTTCGAGTTTCTTCTGGAACAGGCGATCCAGCTCCGCAAGGAAGTGCCTGAACGGTCAGTTGCCCAGATCATTTACATTCTGGAAGCAGAAGGTCTTGTGGCACCTGGTATTCTGAAAAGATCGACTCTTGAACGCCACATATATCGGGCGGGCTATGGTCAGAAACAGATGCAGATGTACAAGGAAGCCAGGAACAGCTCTTCCAAACGTTTCTGTAAGCCTCACCGCATGATGCTGATCCAGGGTGATATCAAGTATGGTCCGAAACTTCCCATTGGGAAAAATGGTACAAAGGTACAGACTTATCTGTCCTCTGCCATTGATGACCATTCCAGATATCTGCTTTCCTCCCGATTTTATGATAATCAGGAAGAAGCTATCATTGAGGATACCTTCCATCAGGCTATATCCAGATACGGAACTTTTGATGCCTGCTACTTTGATAATGGAAGTCAGTACATCGCAAAACAGATCCGGTTCTCACTTGCCAGACTTGGAATCCGTGTCATGCATGCCAAACCACGTTCAGGGAAAAGCAAGGGCAAGATTGAAAAGTTCCATCAGGTGGTGGATGACTTCATCCGTGAGTCAAAGCTTAAAAATATCAGGACGCTGGAAGAGCTGAACCGTCTCTGGACAGTCTATCTGGATGAATACTATCATAAACAAAAACATACCGGTATCGTAGAATACTATGAGAGCCTTGGAGCTGCTGTTTCAGCAGAAGGGATCTCCCCACTCCAGGAATGGAACAGGGACAGCCGCCCGCTGACATTCCTTGATGCAGCTGTGGTATCTGAAGCCTTTCTCCATCATGAACAAAGAAAAGTCGACAAGGGAGCCTGCATTAGTTTCCGCGGGAAGCGTTACGAAACGAAACCAGCTTTGATTGGACACACTGTAGAGATTTCTTATGATCCTACATCACCGGAACAGATCACAGTCTCTTATCAGGGGATGGAACCCTTTACCGCAGTGCCGCTTACGATTGGTTCATACTGTAACAAAAGACCGGCTCTTCCTGCTTCCATGCAGGAACAGACCCCTACGACCTCCCGCTTTCTTGATGCACTGGAGGTACGTTATAAACAGAATCAACAGCAAATGGCAGACGCCATTTCCTTTGCTTCCTACCAGAAGGAGGCGAATGACTGATGTATGAAACCTTCTTTGATATGGAACATACTCCGTTTGTACGTGATGTTCCGCCGGAAAAACTGTATGAATCCAATGCATTCCGCGAGACCCTTGGACGATTGTCCTATGTGGCAGACCGGCAGATGTTTGCTGTCGTAACGGCTGATCCAGGATGTGGTAAATCAACATTGATCCGCAGATTTTACTCGGAACTTCCAAAAGAGGATTACATCGTTCTTTATCTGTCGGATTCAAAGCTGACACCACGATGGTTTTATAAGGGGCTGCTGGACCAACTGGGACTTGAATCCCGGTTTTATCGCGGTGATTCCAAACGTCAGCTTCAACAGGAAATCGAGATCATCCGGGGAGTGCAGCATAAGAAAGTCGTATGCATCTTGGATGAGGCACATCTGATTGAGAAGGAGACTTTGGAAGAATTCCGTTTTCTGCTCAACTACAGATTCGATTCCATGAGTCCCATGGCTGTTGTGCTGGTCGGGCAGACCGAACTCTGGGAAAACAAACTAAAACTACAGCGGTATGCTGCTATCCGCCAGCGTATCGATATGTACTGTATCCTGCCACATCTGGACAGGTCTGAAACAGAACAGTATATCGCCAGTCACATGGACTACTCTGGTTGTGCACAAGAGGTATTTACAACCAAGGCATTGGATGAAATTCACAAAGCATCGGCCGGAATTCCGCGTATGATCAACCGGATCTGTGAAAAGGCTCTTATGTATGCATTTCAAAACCAGAAACGCCTGATTGATGATTATATGATCAAGTATGTCGTAGAGCATGAAATGCTTGGGACAATGACTACGTAAACCTTATTGCCGCCTAGCTACAGGCGGCAATCCTGTAAGTGCTAATGACAGGAAGTTAATCAATCTAATGACAGTTCATGCGAACAAGTCAGTGACAGCTCATGAGGTCAGTAACAGGAATCATTAACACTTTTAGTGAATATGGAATTATAGAAAAAGATAGTTTTGAATGTGACTAATAGAAAGATATTTTAAACGTTGAAAATTATAAGCAAAATTTATAAAATGTTGTTACAATGTCCTCAAGTACCACCTGAAATAGGTGGAATTTTAGGAGGAAAAGATTGTGTCATTGAAAAAATGATAATCGATAGAGGAAAAAAATCGTATGTAGGGATAAGATACGTGCCAGATGTTATATTTATAAATAAATGTATAGCTGAATGGGAAGATTTACAGATAGAATTTTATGGAATGTTTCACACACATTTAAGTAGATGGGAAACGTTATCTAATAGGGATAAGGAATATATTGGATGTATAATGAATGCTATGCCAGATCAAGTAGAAAGTTTATACTTTCCTTTAGTATTTCCCCAAGATAAGGTTAAGTTTTTCAAGGCGGTAAAAAGCAATAATAAAATTTGTATTTCGGAAGAAAAGATAGAAATAATTTAATTTATTGAATAGGTGAAAAAATGCCAAAGTGGAAAAGGGAACAATATATGGATGCATCAGGTGCATGGAGAATGCCAGAAGATGATTATATTGATTATTCGGGATGTTGGAGAAAAGCAAATGATTTTTACGTAGATGCATCGGGTGCATGGAGAGCTCCGAATGATGATTATATTGATGAAAGCGGAGCATGGAGAAGACCTGGGGATCAATATATAGATCATTCAGGAGGATGGAGAAACTAAACAATTGATGTTTTATAAAAAGAGGTTTGCTTTTTGAAGCTGATTTGTTATAATACAGTCGTGGCAACAAATTGGCAACAGAAAATCAGCGAGCCAAAATAATATATGTAACAGAGATAAAATAACGGTAGAAAAAAGATAAAAACTAAACAAATATGTTTAAAACTATCTTTGGATTTGCCGAGTTTGAATAATATACAAGAGCCAAGAAACGTTGAATTTACGGCGTTTCTTGGCTCGTTTTTTATTGCGTGACAATAGAATGACAATAATTCTGGAAATTATTCTAAGAGCATTTATTGTTTAGGGTCTTTGGTATAGAAAAGTTTTATTTGTCTTAAATCACTTATTAATTCGTCATATTTATTATAATCACGATAGAGTAAATCTTTTACAATAGGCGTTAATGAAAAGATGAGTGAAAAGATTAGCAATATAAGGACTATTGCTTGAACAGCCATAAAAATCATTTCTTCTTGCGTAGCTGCATCACCAATTTTCTCAGTAACAAATACGATGATAGGAATAATGATTGCACCTAATGTTTTGAGTGGTTTTTTTAATGGTGATAAGTAATCACATTGAATTTGCGCATATTTTGCTTCATCAATTAGCATATCGAGTGAATCTAAATTCTCAATGTTGATATCGAATTTTTTTAAAACATCAATTGTCATATTCATTCGCATTTTAGAATATGGAATATAGTGCTCTTTAAGCATTAACTCAAGATTCCTTTTTCGTGAATCAATTATAAAGAATACTATAAGTGAAAGAAGGCTTAATGTTATTGGAATATATGAAGCCCAAGTTTGTTTAATTAAACACAAAATCCCGCTAAAAGTGGCACCGACAAGAAGAATGATTATAAAAACCTTTCGGTAGAGCGGCAGTTTAGTAAAGGGAATAGTACTTTTGATGCTTTTTAATTCAATTTTATAGCTGATAAATAAATCGCAAAATCTCATATGTATTATGATCCTTTCTTGGTTTGTATTCGCATTAATTTAAAAAAGTAATTTCAATAATTCATATAATAACGATGATAATACGTTTATTATAATAGTACTGATTGAAGTGATGACAAGAGATAAAATAGGTCTTTCTTTTGCAAAATCAATAATTTTGTAAAAAAGCAGTTTTTTAAATTGCTAGAATAATTTTGTAGTTTTTCTATTTTGTCAAGATACCGTTGATAACCAAGTAAGCAAATTTGAATTGTAAATTTTTTCATTTGATAAGTACTCCTTAGTAAATAATAGTCTTTGGTTTAGTACCAATATTTGAATGTTTAATGCACCCAATTATTCCTTCTTCGGTTTTCTTTTCCTTTTCACATAAGAGAAATCCGGAAACAAGTCTTTCAATGCTTCTGCAACTTCAATTCCGATATAATCGCTTTCGGTGATTTCTCCGTCCTCAAGCTTATCTCTTAATCTTGCCCAATATTCAACCATCTTTTTGAATGAATCTAAATCTTCCTGCGGACGAGGTCCGGCACTAGGAAGCCGCTCTTCGAACTTTAATACTACTTCGCCATCCTTTATGGTAGGTCGCAATCCGTAGGCCCATTCCATATCAAACAACACATGGAGTGCACTGAAGATGTTTGCCACATCCGGATCTGACAATGCAAAGAAGCTGATATTAAGACGATTTGCAATATTAAGCAAAGTTGCTTCGTCGGGATAACGGTTTCCTAATTCGTAGTTTCGGATTGTGGACTCATTAAGTCCGCATCGCTCAGCCAATTCCTTTTGGGTAAGTTCGGCTGCGATTCGGAAGTTTCTGATTAAAACGCCTACTCGGCTGGTAAATTTATCGCCCATTACAAAAGCTCCTTCTTTTCAAACTATGTATAGTATAACACTAACAGTGCAAAAATGAAATGTTTTTTGTTAAATGGTATTGACAGTACAAAAAATGAACTGAACAATAAAAACGAGAGAGGAGCTTCCTGTATAATTCAAATATAGGGAATTCCAAGAAAGAAGGTTGAGAAAAAGAAATACCTCAGAGTAAAATAAGATTACTGACTTTGGACGGTTAGTAAAAAATCTTATTAAAACAGTGAGGTATCTATAATGAATTGTAACACACAGAACGCAAAAATTGCATCCATAACTGAAAAAACTTTGATTGTTGGAATTGATGTCGGCAGTGAAACTCATTTTGCCAGGGCATTTGATTGGCGGAACTATAAATATACAAAGAAACCGCTGGAATTCAGTAATACTGAGGCGGGTTTCATGATGTTCAAGGCATGGGTGGAAGATATCGCAGAAAAGCAAGGTAAAACAGCTGTAATTTCCGGAATGGAGCCGACCGGTCATTACTGGTTTGCGCTTGGGAAATTCCTGCAGGACAGCGGGATGAAGCCTGTACATGTGAATCCGCACCATGTCAAGAAGTCGAAAGAGCTGGATGACAACAATCCCAATAAGAATGACCGTAAGGATCCAAAGACGATTGCGGCACTGGTCAATGAAGGACGCTTCTCTTATCCCTACATACCAACCGGTATTTATGCGGAGATCAGGAGCTTATCGAATCTTCGTTTCCAGACGCAGGAAGAGCTAACAAGAATCAAGAATCGAATCGCCAGATGGTTTGCCATTTATTTTCCTGAATATAAAGACGTTTATGGGGATTTAATGGCAGTCAGCGGACGAATGATACTCAAGGAAGCTCCATTGCCGGAGGATATCAGAATACTTGGAGTGAACGGTGTAAACCAGATTTGGAGAAACGCGAAGCTGCGAGGTGCTGGAATGAAGAGGGCAAAGATCCTGGTATCAGCTGCAGAGCATAGCGTTGGAAGTAAGGAAGCACCGGAAGCGGCAAGGATTGAACTGAAGAATCTGCTGAATGACATGGATGTATATGTGTCAAGGATGGAGGAACTGCTCCAAACTATAGAGGAAAAACTGAAGACGATTCCATATGTTGATAAACTGATGGAAATCAAAGGAATCGGATTGATTACAGTCAGCGGATTTATTGCAGAAGTAGGTGACATTGGACGTTTTGATAATCCGAAGCAGCTGCAGAAGCTGGCGGGATATGCAATCGTGGCAAATGATTCCGGAAAGCACAATGGAGAGAGCCGGATCAGCTACAGAGGCAGAAAACGGCTGAGATATGTGCTGTATGAAGCTGCGATATCACTGGTGGGGAAGAATGCTGAGTTTAAGGAAATACATGAGTATTATCGAACCCGCAAAGAAAACCCGTTAAAGAAGATGCAGTCAGTAGTAGCAGTGGCATGTAAGATTATTAGGGTATTCTACACAATCCTGACAAAGGGTGTGGATTATGACCCAATGAAACTGATGAGTGATATCAGAAGGCCACAGTTGCAGGCAGCGTAGTAAGCAGAGACAAACAGGTAATGTTCTGTCACAGTTGAATTGAACTTTCAGAAATAGCTGCGGAGAGTTGAATTCAGCTGTGACAGGAAGGCTGAGAAGTATGAAGACCGAGTCGGGAAAACGTCCGCCGTAAGGTGCCGTGAGGTATTGATACTTAAACAGGTCAGTAAGACTTAAAACAAAAAAGAATGAGCCAGTAGTCGGCAGGAATAATCACCATAGGGCATGACCCTGTAGAGGAGCTAAGCTGACACCCTGGTTATGGACAGGCGGGACGAAGGAAGTTAGGACCCGGCAGAAATGCGGGTGATCCTGGTAGACACGGGAGGTTCGCTGCCGTAGATGGGAGGGTATACACAAGGCCATGTAGAACGAAAATGATGACGTTTTATTTTGTGTACCCCAACCCCTCTATTTTCGTACCAGATACAGAGAAATGTCCATCTTCTTGGCTCATTCATCTGAGATATGGAACTAAAAATCCCTTGAAAAATAAGGAAAAAAGACTTGACTATATAGGGAGGTTGATTTCGGATGGAAAGAACGATTAGTTTTATGAATGGGGAAGGTTCGCTGGGTCACAATACGAGAGCATTTATTACATCAAATGTGGATGCTGACAGAACAAAAGATAATATTACTCTTGTAAATGAAGATTTGAAAATGGTATATCACAAATTGTTTGATGATTCCCTTAAAAAGTATAATGCCAAGCAGAAACGCAAAGACAGGCAGATTAAGAATTATTATGACAAGATTTCAAGAAGCAAGCAGGAGAAACTTTTTTATGAAGTCATTGTGCAGATAGGGAACAGAGACGATACCGGAGTAGGAAGTGATATGGCTAATATTGCTGTTAAGGCATTACAAGATTATGTGGAGCTATTTATTCGTAGGAATCCGCAGCTATATGTATTTGGGGCTTATATCCATATGGATGAAGAGACGCCACATGTGCATATAGATTTTGTACCATTTTCAACAGATAACAAGACAGGGTTAGAAACAAAGAATTCTCTGAAGGGTGCACTTGCATCCAGAGGCTTTGAAAGTGAGGGTAAGGGTAATACCGAATGGCAGCAGTGGTCGGAGGCAGAGAAGGCGGATATTGCCATGATAATGCAGAAATACGGTATAGGTTGGAAGAAACTTGATACACACAATCCGCATTTGTCAGTTCTGGATTATAAAAAGCAGGAGTGCAGCCGGGAAATCAAAGAGCTGGAGCAGGAACTTGAAGATATCGGCGTTGTAATTGGATTAAAAGAAGAACACGAAGCTCAGTTGAACGATGAGATTCATAAACAACAAATGTGCCTGAAAACAGAACGAGAGGAAGCGGAAAAGACCTTAGTGATAGTAACATCCCTGAAAGATAGAATCATGGAAGAAGGGGTTGCACAAGAAAAATATAATAAAGCTTTGGCTGCTGATAGTCAGGAATTGGAAGATATTATTGCAGATAAAAAGAAACAGTTGGCAGATGTGCAGGTAGCACTTAATAAGGCTCTTGCAGTATTTGAGAATGCAAATGAAAAACTGGCTCAGGCAGAGGAAGAATTGTCAGAGGTTAAAAAACTTAGGGATGACCTGATAAAGCAGGGTGATGGGGATTATTATCTAAAGGAAGAGGTTATCCGGCTGAGGTATGAAAACCAAAATCTGAAAGAGGAAAACAAGGGACTTAGGGAGAAACTGGCTAAGGCATACGAATTTATGAGGAAGTTTGTGATTGAAGGGAATTCAATGCTTGATAAGTTTCTGGAGTGGATTGGCGAGAAGGTTAGAGATGGGAGAGGGAGGTGATACAACATTAATAGAATTGTTAAGATCTTGTAGTGGAGAAAACCTAGTATTTGTGGTAGAATTATCTTGAGTTTTTGTATACTTTTTTCTAATAGCTGCAAGGACTACACAGAAAAATTAGATGCCTGAGTACAGATTATTGGACTTATTAATATGATATAATTTATATGGCTAAATCTTATGACCTGGGTGGATAGGAGAAGGTATGCGGACAATGTTGTTAAGCTTTAAACCTGAATGGTATAACAGGATTAAAGAAGGAAGCAAGATTTTTGAATATAGAAGAACATTTCCGGATGAAGAAATATTGGCATATATGTATGTGAGTAATCCAATGAAAATGATAGTGGGAAAGATTCATTTGGGACGAAAAATAGACATCAACACTTGGAAAGAGGAATACAAGGAAGACGCACAGGTGTGTGAAAGGATAGATGATTTCCTTACAAGACACACATATGCCATGCCTATCTTATCTTTTCAAATGACCAAGGAAATAGAATTAGAAACACTTCGGAAGTTTAATCCGAATTTTGTATGTCCTCAAATGTATTATTATCTGGAAAACTATCCTGAATTGTTTGATTTTATTAAGAAAAATGCAATAGACATTGGAAAATTACAAGTTAATTCATTTGAAAACATAGGAAAAGAAGAAATATGTAGAAAACAATACTAGGAGGTCTTGTTATGGGTGATTTTGGTGATGCAGAAAGAAGAATATTAGCATTTATGGCTGAAGGAACAGAAGTTGTGTTCCAAGAGAAGAATTATAAAATAATTCTTTCGGGAAAACCAACATGCCATAAAGGCGAACCTAAGACAGATATTTATATTTTAGCAGAATCAACATCTGACAAGGTGGAAATAAAAATATCATATAAAAAAGAAAATGCTGATTTTATTGAGAATAAGATGAGTGCAGATAGAGCAGAGCAATTGTTCGGCGAGGACTGGGTAAATATTATTGAGCAATCGACAATGGCTATAAGCGATAGATTTGAAGAAAGAATGCTCATATATAAGAATAAGTTTAAGAGAACTGAAAAGGGTGCTATCACTTTGGGATGGAAGTTTGAGCTTTTAAACAAGAATAGTGGAGATTTATCAGGTAAAATGCTACTTACAGAAGAACAGGTAATTGATGTGTATGCAGGTAGTAATTTGGCAGATGATAAACGAAATGCAATGGTATCGGGACAGGTTATTGAGAATAGCGGCATAGCCAATTACATATTGATGGATGAAAATGTAAATTCAGCACAGGATGTGATTGATAAAATGGTTCCGATTAAAGAATATGTAAAGATGCATCCTGATATTTATTTTGCATGTAAGGCATTGAATTATCGTACATTTGCAGGAAAATGGGATGGAGACAGACCACTTTCGGTTCAAGTATATTGGAATGCAGAAGACAATAAACTTGTTCCGGAATTGGTGTATGATCAACCGTTAACTGTTAAGGGAAATGAAGTGGCGAACAGATTGCTGCATTATATGAAAAAGCTAAACATTAAAACAACAGACGACATTGATGATGACAATGCCGGGACAGATAGAATAATTTAGAGGTGAAACCATGGCTGTTATTTTAGAAGAAAGAGGGCGTGGCAAATTTAAGCCGGCTCCAGATTATAAAGTGGATGAAGTCAAGGAACTTTTGAATGCTAAAATTGAAGAAGAAAGACAAGCGTTTGCTGATTGCAGTGAAGAAATAGAGTTTGATAAACTCAACTATGATCCGAATAAATGGAACTTGCTATCATTGTTTTCGGGATGTGGTGGTCTTGATTTAGGATTTGAATTAGCTGGATTAAAAGCCGTTATGGGCGAAGAAGTTATGGAAGCTGCATTTGCTGATAAAAAGGTTTTTGATGAAAACATTAATAATAATGTGTTTAATACGATTTATGTAAACGATATATTTGATGAGGCAAGAGAAACCTATGCACAGAATGCAGGTAAATATATATATATGGACAAGAGTGACATAAGAAAGATAAAGGAGTTTCCTAAGGCAGATATTGTATTAGGAGGTTTCCCTTGCCCGGGTTTTTCTGAGGCTGGACCGAGGCTAGTTGATGATAAGAGAAACTTTTTATACTTGCATTTTATTCGTTGCTTGATGCAGAGCAAACCGAAAATTTTTGTGGCTGAGAATGTAAAAGGAATGATGACACTTGGCAAGGGCGAGGTTTTCAAGCAGATTGTTCAGGATTTTGCAGCAGCGGGATATACCATATATCACAAACTCTTAAACTCTGTAGAGTATGGTGTACCACAGATAAGAGAACGAGTGATTTTGGTTGGTGTCAGAAATGATATAGATTTTGAATATGTTCATCCGGAACCTACACATGGATATGGTGTTGAAGGATTGAAAGAAGTAGTAACGCTTCGTGATGCAATTGGTGATTTGGAAGATAATCCAGGAGATTATTTTACAGGCTCATATTCGACTATATTTATGTCACGTAACCGAAAGAAACTTTGGTCACAACCAAGTTTTACGATTCAGGCATCCGGTAGACAGGCACCTATCCATCCGGCAGGAGAGCCTATGGTACATGTAGGTAAAGACAAATATATCTTTAGTGATGGTGAAAAAAACAATAGAAGATTGTCAGTTAAAGAGATTGCCAGAATACAGACATTTCCTGATTGGTATGAGTTTAGCAGGGGAACAAGTAATAGAAACGATAATGCAAAGTTGGATTTGGTTTATAAGCAAATCGGGAATGCAGTGCCGGTAAGATTGGCATTGGCTGTTGCTGAACCGATTGCAGTGTTTGCAAAGGAACAGTTGGAGAAAGAAAAAGAAGAAGCGGAATATGTTGTTATTCGTAATGTAGGAGAGCAGAAAAGGATGATGGCATAAAAAAGCAATAATTGATTCTGGAAAGGAAAGTGGTGAGAACGTGCAGGATTTTTCAAGTGTAAATATAAAAAATATGATTATTCATAATGTGGGAAATAAAGTTAAAGGTGAATCGTTAGAGATATCAACGGAAATATGTGATGCTAATAATGAAGTAACAAATCAATATTTGAAACAATTCTTTTTTTCTACATTTAAATTTGATGTAACATATAGATTTGTACATGAAACAGACATTGCAATGAATGAAATATATAATTATGTTAAACATATATTTGAAAACCCAAGTGAGTTTTATGAACAATCTGTCAATATTGCTAAACACTTGTATGAAGTGTCAGTGCATCCCAATATAAAAGCAGGAGAATTGTATATAGTTTATTTACAAAATTGCATAATAGATGATAATGTTACTGATGCAATAGGAATTTATAAATCGGAATCTAAGGATTATTACTTGCAAGTAAATAGTAATGGAAAGAGATATGATATTGAATGTCAACAGGGTATTAATCCTAAGAAATTGGATAAAGGTTGTCTTATATTTAATTTGTCAGATTCAAATTATAAGGTATATATTGTGGATAGAAATATTAATGATGCTATGTATTGGAAAAAGAATTTTTTGATGATTGAGGAAGAAAAAAATGAATATACCAATACAGCAAAGGTATTGAAGTCTTGTAAAAAATATATTGCTAAAAAAGAAAATATAGAACCGGAAAAAAGATTGGAACTGATGAACAATTCTGTAGAGTATTTTGAAAATAATGAAGAATTTGATTTGGAAAAATTCACAGAAAAAGTATTTGATAATCAGGAAGAATCGGATAAATTTAAAGTTTATATAGATTCGTATGATATAGATAACAAATTTAGTATATCGTCGAATGCTGTAACTAAAATTAAGAAGACAATAAAGAAATGCATCAAGTTAGATGATAATGTGGAGATTAAATTTAGTGATACTGTAGATGACATTGATAATCTACTTGAGAAAGGTTACGATAGGGAAAAGAAAAGAAAATACTATAAAATATATTATAATGATGAAGATTAGGAGGTGCAAACATAATGGCCGGTGGTGAAAAAGCGAAAAGTTCGGGCGAATATGGAGAACAAATTGTAAAGAACATTCTTGAGCTGATGGGATGGAACAATGCAAATAGTGGGGTGACGGTACCATGTGTACATAAAGAAAAACATAAAAAGGAAAATTCTAAAGAACCCCAAAAGCATGGAATTGATTATGTCTATACATATAAATCTCAATTAAGGGATGCCACTAAACAAGATGTTTTGGTAAGTGTTAAATGTAGAGATGGGTATCCAGCAACAGATAGCGGAGTGAAAAGTAAATTTAAGGAATTTGTATTGGATTTGGCGTATGCAATGGAGTGCTATCCAGCATGCGAATTAGCCAAGAAAAAGATACCTAATACAGATAAGAAGGTTATATCAGGGCTGATATTTTGGATTGATCGAGGAAGTGAAGATGGTCGCGAAAATAAAAGTGTGATAGACAAAATAGGGAATTTTTATATGAATCAAGAATGTGTGTATGAAACAATAGCATTGGTGGACAACAAAAGGGCACAATTCTTATATCAGTTGTTATCATACACTCGTTCAAAATATGGTAAGGAAAATGTTGAATTTTTTTATATTGATACGGGATTGAATAATTCTAGTATACAACGCGTATATAGAGGAAAAGAAATGCCATATGAGTATGTTAACTCAAATGTTATCCCATTGGCAATTAGCAATGGTGACGAAAAAAGATTGTTTATTGGTGTTGCGGAATCTTTTTGCAAAGAGTATTTAGAACGTTTGATAGGATTGGCACAGGAATTAACTAGTACATGGACTGCAAAGGTTACAATTGCATTTCCAGATTATAATTCATTTGAACATAGGGAAGCGGTTTTGATGGCAAAAAGTTCTTTTGAAAATGCCGATTTTGTGAATAATATTGAGGTTATAACATATAAACCAGATTTCAGAGATGAGGTGATTTAATATATGGAAGAAATAAATATAAAAACATTGCTTCCAGTTGGTGAAAAACTAAAACCATTGTTAAGCAAATCATGTATAAGTGAGGCTGATTTGAAGGGGATTTTAGCAGAACGTGGGGTATTTATTGGCGATAATTCTAAACAAATGTCAATTCCTCTTTTGACACTTTCAATAATAAGTCCTAAAGAGTTTGAAAAATTGCAAGAGTTTCAAAAGACCAAAGAAGACAGTGTGAAATTTCGAACCTCTAAAATCGAATCATCAACAACTGAAAATTTAAATGATATAGTGCCACTTTCTTTGATTGAGCCTCAAAAAATAGTAGATGATTCAAGTAATTATACTGTTAATACTGATATGCAATTTACAATGAACTCTGAAAATAATCTTGTTCTAGAATACGAAATTTTGCGAGAGGATATTACAAAAGATTGGGCAAATTGTGAGAGTAGATTTTCAGGAAGAGTTGAAATTGTAAAAGATGAAAAAGCAAGAGAAATTACATTTAGAAATGAGTTCACATCATCTGAAACCGAAGCAATTAATCGAAAAGTTGTTAAGGATATAGTGAAACTTTTAAAGGACAAAGGTGCAGTAGCAACATCTGATAATGCAACAGAGCTATCTGCTAAAGAATTCAGTAATAATCAACGATTTATGTTTATGCTGTCAATAGCTAATAACAGTCCAAATGGATTTTTAGAGTTTGAAGCAGTGAAAAATATAGAAATAGGACCGGATAGGGAATCAAAACAGCCGTTGCCCGATTCTGCAAAATGGATGAATGGAAGTGTAAAAAATATTATAATTAACAGTGAAAAAGGGGAAACATTAGAGAATGTAGAATACATTTCTGATCCGTCATATCATGATGTGCTAATACTTAGGCAAGTTCAGGCACAGTATAGATTCGAATTTGGAGAAATGAATGGATTTTGCATTATTGAATACGGTTTTCCACATTATTTTAGAAAATATGTAAAAGGAGATGCATTTGAATCTCGTTTGGCAAATATTTATTTTGGCAAAACAAGTAAAAGTCAAAATGTAAAAAATGCAACTAGATTGATATTAGAAGAATTTGAAAAATTATATCAAACGCAATATCATTTGTGCTTGAAAAGATAAAATAGGTATAAGCATATTAGGGATTATATGTTGAGGTGTTGAATTATTGTGCTGACAACAAAATGACAATACAATCTTCATAAAATCCACGCAACAGGTAGAATTCAGACAAAACTCTCTGTGTTCTACCGCAAAAAGCAATCTCAAACACCACAAAACAACTTTACAATTAAGAGTTTGAATAAAAAATTTTATTATTTCAGGGCAAACGGTTTTATCCAGTTTTGGGGCAAAACCTTCAACCAGTGAAATAAAAAAATTTATGTCATAACATGATTTGCAAGTTAGAATAAAGAATGACCTTGATGGTCTGGAATTTCCAGACTGTCAGGGTCTTTTTTCTTATTTTGCAGCAGTTTTTGAGAATTTTGAAAGTAGAGAAGTAAGTGCAAAATAATTCGACGGATTGTGTTGCCCTAAAAATCAATCCATAATAATCATTAGAGAATGCAAGCATTTCACTTCATTTTCTCTTGCTAGAAATGATAGATTGAATATTACGGTGCGGCAGAGCCGCCAGTCCGGTGTGGCGAGGTTCTTCCGCAATTATCCGTTTTTAATATAGGAAATCTCATCAATTTATAGTATAATACTTGTATTAAAGGTATGGAGATTTCTTATGAATACATTTGATTTAGATTCGTTTTTTCCGAAAGAAAAGTTGCAGTTAATCAAGGCTGAGCAAACCAATGATATAATTCATATTTACCTGAAATCAAAAACAAAAAGTTGTGTCTGTCCTAAATGTGGTCAATCTACTGAGGAATATCATGGGACCTATGTAAGACATGTTCAGGATCTTCCTATTTTAGGAAAGAATGTTCAGTTACATATTAAAGCACATGAATATAAGTGTACCCATACCGATTGTAATGCTAGTACAATCGCAGAGAATTTTAATGGTTTTCTTAATTACTATAGCCGGATGACAGAACGCTGTGCTGACTTTATTTGTTCATTAGCATTAGAAACCAGCTGTGAAGGATGTTCCAGGATATGTAAGGTATTAGGGATAAAGATCAGTGGAGATACGGTAATCCGTCTTCTTTTGAAAAGATATCAGGCTATGGAACATGATTTTACTGGAGATAAAATAGGGATTGATGATTTCGCTTATAAAAAACGTCATACATATGGAACTATCATAGTAGATGAGGAAACTCATAATCCTATCACGCTACTGGATGGAAGAGATGGAGACGCTTTGCGGAAATGGTTGAAAAATAATAAACATATCAAAGTAATTACCAGAGATAGGGCCAGTGCTTATGCAAAAGTCATAGCAGAAGAACTGCCGGATGCAATGCAGGTGGCAGACCGTTTTCATCTTCATCAAAATTTACTGGAAGCCATAAAAAAGGCCTTAAATCATGAATTACCTGCCACTATAAAGATTCCGCATAACGAAGAACCAGAAGAAAGTCGTGAGACCGATAAAAAAAATTGCACAGGATGTGGATAACTCCTCAAATTATTCCGAAAAACGTTATAAGATGATCTGTCAGATCCAACAATTATTAAAAGAAGGTTGTAGTTACAGAGAAATTGCCCGCCGTATGGGAGTGGGAAGGAATACAATAGCCAAATACAGAACAGGTGACCCCAGAGAATTAAGCATGTATGGAATACATCAAAGCAAACTGGATATTTATCACGACTTCATTCTAGAATGTCTGTATTCCGGAAAGAGTAAAAGCAAAACAGTAAAAGCTGTATATGCGAAAGGTTACACCGGTTCAAAGAGCAATGCTTTTGATTATCTCGTAAAAATAGAGCAGCGTGAAGGAAAAGCTTTTGAACTCCAGCCATATATCAGGACACAAACAGAGGCACTTAAATACAGGACAGGAAGTAAAGGAAAATCAGCAGATTATATCACAAGAGAAGGCGTATTTAGACATATGTGGATGGATATAAAGCTGACAGATCTGCATAAATGCTACATTTACAGTCACTTTCCAAACCTATGGGAACTGTATGCATGTATGAGAGAGTTTCGAAATGTTTTCAAGAAAAAGAGTGTGATACTTCTCTACTTATTTATTGAAAAGTACAAAAAAAGCAGCATAAAAGGATTACGAAGTTTTGCTAAAGGTTTGGAAAACGATCTGGATGCCGTTGAAAATGCGGTAGCTTATGACTATAGCAATGGTTTTGTAGAGGGAACTAACAGCAGGCTCAAAATGATAAAACGTACTATGTACGGAAAATGTAACAGAGAGTTGCTGGAAGCAAAACTGTGCTATATGAGGCAAGAGGAAAACGGATAATTGCGGAAGAGCCCCGGAATAATCACCCACCTGTTTGTTTCTCATGGTGGATCAGATTTTTATGTTATTTCTGTTTTTTACACTGTGAATTGACCCACCCTGCTAATGCGTAACTAGCTTGTAGCCATCCTGACTCAGTGTGGTTTTGTCAACAATGATTCTTTTGGACAGGGAATCTATCGTGACATACTTATTCAATTCCAATAGGCGATCCCCAATCAGTTCACGGATTAGTTTATCCATTGCCGCTGGGCGGCTATCAAGTTCTTCCTGTTCTTTTGAGTGGATGTGTTGCGGAACGATTGGTGAACACAGTTCTTCCATACTCATGAAAACATCCTCCGCATTTTTCAACGATTCTGTTTCAAATCGGTCCTTTTCGCTATTGTAGCGAAGTGCCGGAAGTTCACGCATCCTCTTAAATATACAGGTTGGATTTTTTACACTGAATCGGTTTCTTATGACATCGTAAAGCGCATGCTTTCCAGCAGAGTTATATAAATCCGCAAGTTCCCTCAGGTCAGTTTCATTTATTTTGCAGTTTGGCATATGTTTTGTTCCTTTCCGTTTTTAACACTTAATTTTGACCCTTTGACACGATAGCTGTCACCCGTTATACTTAGCACATGACAGTGATGCAATAAGCGGTCAAGAATCGCAGTTGCTGCAAGCTGTCCGGTAAACAGTTCGTCCCATCTGCCCATTGGCAGGTTGGTCGTAATAATGAGGGAGCTTTTTTCGTATCGTTGGCGGATGATCTGGAAAAACAGGCTCTCTCTTTCTCTGTCCATTTTTATGTAAGACAGCTCATCTATAATCAACAGGTCTATTTTTTGAAGTTTTTCAAGCGTATCTGCAAGTCGTCCTACTGTCATTTTTTCATAAAGCTTATCAACAAACTCTTTTGCATTTACAAAAAGAACTTTCTTTCCTTCATTGCACGCATTGATTCCAATACCTGTAGCAATCATACTTTTCCCAACTCCCGGTGGCCCAATAATAATGATGTTCTCTTGTTTCTGTAAGAAATGAAGTTTTCCGAGTTCTTCAATCTTATCTTTGTCCAGTGAATGATTGAAACTGTAGTCGATTTCGCTTAGTGATGAAAATCTGTCAAAGTTTGCCTTTTCCAGTAACATCTCCTGACGCCTGGCATTCTTGCCTTCTTCCTCAACAGAAAGTAGTCTTACCAAAAAGTCCATGTAATCCAGCTGCTCCGATTCTGCTTCTGCAATGATATCAGAATACTGTTCCCGCATATCCACCAGCTTGAAGCGTTTCATCATCTTGTCTGCATAGGTTCGTTTATCCTCTGTTATTGTCTGCATGACATGTCTCCTTTACACAGTTCTTCATAGTAGCTACAGTCTCGGGTAAGTGCTGCCTCAGGCAGTGGCGGCACAGGGATGGAATCCTGCATTGATTTCGCCAGCTCACGTTTCCCATCATTGTATTCCTTAAGAAGAGACTTAAATCCTTTGATGTCCATTCGGTCTTCTTCGACCGCAATGCCAATCAGCTGATCCATCACATCCAGACTGTACAATTCCTGCAGTTCCATGATTTTTCTGGCATAGTGCGTTGGCTGATCAAATTTTCTACCGGCCGCCTCCAGATATCTTGCTCCATTACGGTATCTCTGTGTGAAATCACGGCGTATCTGTGGAATTGATGTGCTGACTTTGGGAGCAATTGCTTCATAATGCTCTGGATTGGATAGCGTCTGATGTTTTTTATCAATCTGCTCAAAACTCATGATGTAGTTTTCCTTTGCATCATACAGCTCGATACGAAATCCATAGTTTATGCGAAACAGAACTGTTTTCCCAACATATTTCACCGGCACACTGTATTTATTGCTATTAATGTTTACGAAGCTGTCCGGACTAATCTTACGGCTTTGCATCTTTTTGATTCGATATCTGCCTTTGGGTAATGGAAGCAACAGTGCCTTTTCTTCCAGAAGATAATGCTGGTTTGGAATTCGTCTGGTTGTGGTATGTGTTTCATTGCACCATTCGTCAACGTTTTTCTTTAATCTGCGATTCAGTTCCTCCATGTTTGCAAAGTCATTTCCCTTTATGAACTGATTCTCGATGTATTTAAACGGAGATTCTATCTTGCCTTTTTTTCGCGGCCAGTAACAGGGACATGCATTCAATTCAGTCCCCAGATGTTTTGCCAGCATCAGTGCATGTGGATTGTAACGTATTTCATCCTCTGACTTTGGATTATTCTCAATCACAAGAGCTTTGGGATTGTCAATCAGGAGTTCTAATGTGATGCCTCCTAAATCCTCGTATAATTCCTGAATTGCTTCATAGATAGCATCTGCATCAACTTTGAGAGAGCAGCACACTGCCTTTTTCCGTGAAGCCGCAAGAATCATGGAGAAGCAGTACACTTTCCTGTAACGATTTCCAACCAGAACCTCGTATTCCGTCCAATCGAACTGTGCCTGATCACCTGGCGGGCTTTCATGCCTGACGGTTGCTTTCTTACTGATATGACTACCGACGTCTTCATCAACCTTCCCTAAAAACCTGTAGATTGGTCCAATACTTCCGGTATAGCCTCTTTCTTTTAGCTCTCTGAAAATGCGTGTTCCATTGTAGTTATAGGGATCACACCGCCATTCAGCAAACGTTCTTTGTATTCATCTATTTTTGATGAATACTCAGTCCTGCGATAGACCGGAGGCTCTGTCATGTCAAGTAGCCTCTTCACCGTGTTTCGGGAGATGCTCAGAATCTTTGCCGTTGCACGCTTGGACTTTGTTTGCTTGTACACTTTCTGTACAGCTGCCCAGTCTTCCAAATCTTTCACCTCTTTTTCTCCTTCCTGTATGGGTTGCATACAGAAGGTATTTTATAAACACAAAAGAGGTGGGTCAATTCTAAGTGTTAAATTTTCAAGGTACAGTGTATATCAGAAATGGGATTACTTACTCATTGTCCTCTAGGATGGATCAATTTTCCTCGTAAATCCCGGGTCAGTTTTAAGTATAAATCAACAATAGGGTGTGCGTGTATTGATTCAGATAATTCACAATATCCTGATAAGTTTGATACTTGTCTTGAATGCGATAATCTGTGACGGAAATGGGATTGAGCAGTATGTGCATACTATGTAAAGCTTTACATAGTAATATATATATATGGTATATAAGAAATAAGATAATAAGTATATATAATGAAAAACCCTGCAAGGTAGGAATCTCTCCAGACCTTTACCATAGTGTTCATTGGTTATTTTTTACAAACGTTATTTGTAACTGGCAATGATTACTTTTGGCCGGCTTGTGTTAATTTCTTTTATTTTTTGCTGATAAAAATATTTCTGATGAAACATAAAGGTATAGAAAATACAGATAAAGGAGACGAGCATATGAATACACCTGTTGATGAAAATGAATTGCTGTCAATCGAACAGCTTTGTGACCGTTTATTTATATCAGCAACAACAGCTTATAAATTATTACAGTCAGGAGAGATAAAAGCCTTCAAAGTGGGAACATGGAAGATACCTGTTAAAAGTGTGAATGATTATATTAAAAGAAAGTGTGCTGATTAGAAGAGAAAATGCATAGAGATGTAATTGCATATGAGATAGCAGACAATATAGGCTGAATCCGAAAGGGTTCAGCCATGCTTATTACTTGAAGATTTTTTGCTATTTTCGCTTTTTTAACAGAAAGCTCAGTACATAATAAATCAAGAGAATTACAGGAAAAAGAAAGATACCATATACAGATTGTTCCGCTGTTGTACCAAGGATGGATGTAATTGTGTAAGTCTCTGGATGCAGGTACAGATAAGTGCGGTACAGAATAAAAAGCAGATAAAACAACAGTGCGATATAAAGTACCATGTGTCTGGCTTTTTTCTGATGCTGCCTTTGGATTTGATGAATGTAATAGTCTATTTGACTTTTAGCAAGCTGTGTCTGCGTAGCTGCTTTTAAGTTACGGAGTTTGGCTAGAATCTCCCTGTCGGTAGATGCTTCTTCTATAATTTTATTGATGGATTTAGTTATAATCTGATTCTCCTGATAAATTTCTTTTGTAGTATTACTCACAGTGTCACCTCAAATTTAATGTAGTAAGAGCATAATTGATAATTGCAGGCTCCAAAAACGCAACCAGCAGAATTGTCAGCCGGATTTTAAAGAACAGGCGATTGTTTCTTCGGAGACGTTCAGGAAATATCCGCTGCAGGTTTCCCATGTTAAAAAGAACAATCTGCGGAACGATGATATAAGGCAGATAGATTTCCAAAAAGGAAGAAAGCGGCGTATAGTTTTGAACCGTGAATGCAATCAGAGGAATCAAGGAAAGGTAAATGATTCCCCCGATCAGCATATTTCCCAATGTATCCGAGCGAAAACCGGGAAAGGCACGTAGAATCGGAACTCTGTCAATAAAACGTTTGCCAGTTTGATGTTCAAGTGCCTTCTGCATTTCAGTAACATTAGTATATCGGTCGCATGGATCATTGTTGGTTGCTATTTCTATGATATTTTCGATATAATGATTTCCTTTATACCGAATCAGCCCAGGCTCCTGACCTGTCAGTAAATAATTTAAAATACATCCAATGGAATATATATCTGACTGATCTGTAGCTGGAACAGCCAGACTTTCCGGAGTCTGATAGCCTAATGTACCAACTACAGTAGTATCTGCGTGCTTATCAGGATTGTTCCACTTGGCACCGCCAAAGTCCACGATCTTGATTTGCATATTATCAAAATCGTAATGAGAAATCATAAGATTATCCGGTTTTAAATCTCTGTGAACAAATCCTTTCTCATGAAATTCCTTTAAGCCGGTGCATAATTGAATACAAAGAACAAGAGCCATTTTTTCACTGACAGCTCCATTTCGCTTAATATACTCTGCCAGTGATATAGACTCATTATTGGGACTTCCTGTTGCAGTGACATATTCTGTAACGGCAAAATATCTTGGCGTATCTGACTTGTCCGAATCAGTAACTTTCAACACTTCATAAGTATCTGCAATATAGGGATTCCACAACCCGGTAAGTTTATCATAAATTTCAGCTCTTTTGGCATCGGTCTCTTTCAGGAAAACTGGAAACGGGATTTTATTGTCACTTTCTACCATGGCAATGCAGGTAAGGGCTGGTTTTGAAGCGTTCAGTTTTTTATAAATCAAAAATTCTTTTTGAAACTCTTCTTTCAGAAGTGTTCTCATGGTGTACGTCCTCCAGATCAGCTTTCTTTAAAAATATTATCAAGACCTTTTGATTGAAGCATTTCCCGTATTTCTTTACCTGTCAGCCCTTTCAACATTCCCCATATGATGAGAGCTTCTGCTGGATTTCGGGTATATAACTCTTGGTACTGAGCCATTTTCAGAAGATGGTTCGTTTCGTCAAGAGTGGCATTGATCGCAAGACAGATATCAATGATGACATATCGTCTCGGATGTATCGATTTTTCGGAAGGATTTCTCAGCTTATTAATGTAAGACTTGGAAACATGGGTACTTTCTACTATATGAAGAATCGGCACCTGTTTCTTTTCAATTAACCTTGCTAAAGCTGTGGTAAATTCACCGCTTATCATTCCAGTTAATGTAGCATCATCATAATTTACCGCATTTTCTAAAGCTCTTCTGTTTTCTTCTGTGATTTTTCCCATAGCAAAAGCTCCTTGTATCCTCTACCTATAATTAAAAAAATTATAACATGTTACAGATGGTTTTGAAAGAATTGCAAAACTAAAATTGACCACTATCAGTGGTCGCAAAATGGGAATATTGGGTATAAATTTAAAATTAGGATAAAGAAAATACCAGAAGGAGGAAGCGGAATGACAATACTATTTTTTATTTACATGGCGGCTGGCTACTGGGCGACAGGAAAAACGATTTATGCCAATAAAATTTTATTTGGAACAGGGAATGCGATTTTCATGCAGCGACTGATTATGGGAACTCTATTTGGTTGGGCACTCATACCGATTGCATTAATAAAAATATTCACAGGAAGATAAAAGTACAATTAATGAAGGATAAATAGAGGTGACAAGTATGAAGTGCAATAAGTGCGGAAAAGAATTTGAGGGGAACTTTTGCCCACAGTGTGGAAGTCCTTCTACTAAGAATAATTTAAATCGGACTTTAGATAATCCAGAAGAAAAAGAAATCAAAAAGGGTTTTTCCTCGGAAAGTAAAGATGTTATAGGGGGAGCAATTAATTTATATTTGCATTCAAGGCTGAAATACATATTCCTTGGAGCATTTGTATCGGCATTTTGCATGTTTTCTATAGAAAAAATTATTTCAGGATTAGCATTGACTATACTAGGTATTTTATTATTTCCGCCTGTTTTGAAGAGATTTTGGAAAAGACAACGTATATTAGTGGGTGTGGTGGCTGTATTATGTTTAGGCGTGGCTATTGTTACGGGGGAGGGAACAAATCGTTCGAAAGGTACGATAGAATATGTAAAGCAATATCAAACACAAGGATTATCGTATTCAATTGGTGAGCTATTGGATATGTCTGATTTGAAGGTGAAATGGAAATATTATAAGGAAGACAATACAGATTATGTAACAGCAGAATTTGATGATGAGCCAGGAAAGATAAAATTGATTTTTAAGGTGGAGGACTATCCAGAACTTTATGATGTTTTACTTAATGGAAAAAGCAATGAGGAATTGTATGAAGGATTTAATTCAAGACTGTTCGACAAGGAAGAAGGAAGTATAGAAAAATCAGAATTAGGAGAAAGTCAAGATTCTTTAGACGATACAGTAACAGAGAATGAGAGTGTTGATTCTCAAGATATTGATTTATCTCTTGAAGAAGATCCTGATGTATGGTTTATTACCTATAACAGTTTCTATAGAACCAGAGACATAGGTGGCATTGAAATCAATGTTATGAATGACGCAGTAATGTTTGTGCAGTGTACCGGATCGGATGGAACTGTAGCCGAGTGAGATATGGATTTAAAACCAACAGAAATCGGTGATGATGGAGAGTATATTTATTATTATGGAAAAGGAATTAAAATGAGTTACTATCCATCAGATCATCATATTCATGTAGATGGAGAGAACAATTACTTTGGGGATTATTATCCGAATGAATAATCGAAAAATATAAGCGGAAATAAAGGAAGTTATCAAAAATGGTAATTCCTTCTATTAAAATTTGATCGAACTGATATTGGAAATGGCAGAGCAATATGGTATAAGAGCGGAGAAGGCTCTGGCTTCAAGGATAAAAGGAAATCCGATTACCTCTATAAGTAATTCTGAGCTGAATCAGAACATTTTTGCCATATATAAAAGAAAATTTCCAAGACATTCTTCATTTCAGACAGAGATGAAAAATTATTTTGGTATAAGAGGTTAAATTTTCACATTGACATTATCCGAAAAAATGATAAAATTAAAATGACGCAAAGAGTTATCTAGCGAATACAGGACCACTTCTTTTGAAGTCGAGGCCATACGGACAGCCGGGTCCGCTGCCGATGGGTATAAGATAGGATACCCTCATTGATTGAGTTAAAAGCTCAAATTTTATAAGTTGGTTACTTCATAACCGAAATGCATGATAGTGCAGACTTGTGAAACGGTCAATTAAGCGTAGTAAAAGTATTGATGCTGTATAAGAGATAACGATTGAAGATTTCAAAGCAAGCTGTGTGTTTACAGCTTGCTTTTTTTTGAGGTGTAAAATGAGAGAAGAACACGAATTGAATCAAAATAAGGCACCGATCTACGAGGCACTGCAGAAATTCCGACAGATGCGGGTTGTGCCTTTTGATGTGCCTGGACATAAACGGGGCCGGGGGAATCCGGAGCTGACAGAATTCTTAGGGGAGCGTTGCATCAGCATTGACGTGAACAGTATGAAACCGCTGGATAATCTGTGCCATCCGATTTCTGTCATCCGCGAGGCGGAAGAACTGGCGGCAGATGCTTTTGGTGCAGCACACGCATTTCTTATGGTCGGAGGTACCACAAGCTCCGTGCAGACGATGGTGCTTTCGGTCTGTAAGAGAGGAGATAAGATCATTCTTCCGAGAAATGTACATCGCAGTGTGATCAATGCGCTTGTACTCTGCGGTGCGATTCCGGTGTATGTGAATCCGGAAGTGAACCACCATCTGGGCATTTCCCTGGGGATGAAGAGAGAACAGGTGGCAAAAGCGATAGCAGAACACCCGGATGCAGTTGCTGTATTGGTGAATAACCCTACATATTATGGAATCTGCAGTGATCTGAAAGCAATTGTAAAAATGGCTCACGATGCGGGCATGTACTGTCTGGCTGATGAGGCACACGGAACCCATTTCTATTTTGGGGAGGACATGCCGGTGTCAGCGATGGAAGCGGGAGCGGATATGGCATCGGTTTCCATGCATAAGAGCGGTGGAAGTCTGACACAGTCTAGTTTATTACTGGTGGGTCCGAATATTCAGGAAGGTCATGTGCGGAAAATCATCAATCTGACGCAGACGACTTCCGGCAGTTATCTTCTGATGTCCAGTCTGGATATCAGCCGCCGCAATCTTGCATTGCGTGGAAGGAAAGTGTTCCGTCAGGTGTCTTCCATGGCGGCGTATGCACGGGAAGAAATCAATGCGGTAGGCGGCTATTATGCATTTGGATCGGAACTGATCAATGGAGATTCCGTGTTTGATTTTGACCCGACAAAGCTTAGTGTCCATACACGGGATATCGGGCTTGCGGGCATTGAGGTGTATGATCTTCTTCGGGATGAGTATGATATTCAGATTGAGTTTGGGGATATCGGAAATATCCTTGCATATCTCTCCATCGGAGACAGACCACAGGAACTGGAACGACTGGTGAGTGCACTGGCTGAAATACGCAGAAGATATCAGACAGACAGCAGCGGTCTGATGAA
>OHSJ01000172.1_pt1 | contig 31199 bp, 18 predicted proteins | sample 1578561 | NCBI WGS metagenome assembly OHSJ01 (sample SAMEA3879571, study PRJEB24766) | human gut metagenome | biome: human-associated habitat; feature: feces | place: USA | collected 1985/1987 | reverse complement strand
CAGAGGGGGGATGTGGATGCGGATGACGTTCAGCCGGTAGAAGAGATCGGACCGGAACAGACCGCGCTGCACCGCCTCCTCCAGATTGCGGTTGGTGGCAACGATCAGCCGGAAGTCCAGCTCGATCTTCCGGGTGCCGGACAGGCGCTCGATGGTCTTTTCCTGAATGAGCTGCAACAGCTTAGATTGAATATGAGGTGGCAGCTCTCCGATCTCATCCAGAAACAGGGTGCCGCCGTCCGCCGCCTCCGCCCGACCGATGCGGCGGCTGGTGGCCCCGGTAAAAGAACCCTTTTCATGACCGAACAGCTCGCTTTCCAGCAGGTTCTCCGGCATGGCCGCACAATTCAGCGTGACCAGCGGCTTATCCTTTCTGCCGCTCAGATTCACCACGGCGCGCGCCACCAGTTCCTTCCCCGTTCCGGAACTTCCCCGTATCAGCACCGTGGCATCGCTGGGCGCCACCTGGCGGATCTGTTCATACACCTGGAGCATAGTGCTGCAATTGCCAATCAATTCGCCCGGATTAGTCGTCAAAAGCTCCCTCAGTTTTTCATTTTCCGCGACCAGGGCGGCACGTTCCTCATGCGCCTGGAGGCTGGCAGCCAGAGCATCCCCAACAATATTGCCTACAATCTCCAACAGTTTCTGATCCCGTTCCAGGTCGGTGTCCCGGTCCACGGCACGGTCAATGCTCAACGTGCCGATGACCTGCTGCAAATGAATGATGGGAACGCAGATGAAGGCTACTTTTTCACCGCTTTTGCGCGTGCGGGTACGGTTCAGGAACCTGGAATCCCGGGAAATATCCTCAATCACATGGGGCCTGCCCGTTTCTGCCACATGCCCCGTAATGCCTTCCCCCACATGGTAATGGCCGCGTTTCATTTCCTGCTCGTCCAGGCCGTGGGAGGCTTCAATCATCAAATCGTTCCCGCGGCGGATGGTGAACGTGCCGCGCAGCATTTTCATGCGGCGGTAAAGCACATCCAGAATATGCCGGAGCAAAGCCGTGCCGTTGCGTTCATTGACAATGGCGGAGCTGATTTCTTTCAGCACGACCATCTCCAAATCCGGTGACCTGTTTATTTCATTCATGCAATCCGGGGCTGGGCGAATATTAACCGCACGCCCCCGCCATACCAACTACTTTTTCTTCCACCGCCATGCAGCCGGGCAAAAAAACGGTACGGGGAATATGGATAACATCCCAGCAATTAATTTTGATGATATTACGAACGGGGAACAAAAGATTTTTACAAAAATGTAATATACATCCCTTGTTTCGTTCCGTTTTACATGCCCACGTCTCCGCCGGACTCCCGTTTCATCATCTCCGTGATAACCTGGAACAACGCGTTGCGGTACAGCACGCCGTCCAGCCGACCGGTATTCTTCCAGACCACGGGAAAGGCTGGCAGATGGGTTTGTTCAAACAGCTTCAAGGCATCCGTCAGATGGGTGCCGGCGTCCAGCACGGGAGCGCCCGTACGGACCAGGGACCCGGCATCGGCCGGGGCCGCCCCCTTCCGCTCCTCCATCTGCCGGCGAACCGCCAGAAAGTCCTCCGGATAGATGGCCCCTTCATAAGTTCCATCCTTATTCACCACAAAAACCAGATCTCCGGGATTCCGCAGCATCAGGGAAGAGACATCATCCAGGGAAGCATCCGGGGCCACCTGGGGCACCACGTGCCGCGCCAGGTCATGCACATGGACTTGCGCCATGGGCAGACTGACGACGGACGCCGGACTGCCGGCCAGGCTGGCGGCATACATGGAACGCGCGCGAATCAGTTTTCCCGTGCCATAAGCGCTTACGACACCGATCAGCAAGGGATAAATCATCTGTCCGCTCATGGAAAACTCCACCACCATCACCAGAGCCGTCAGGGGGGCCTGGGCAGCTACGGCGAAAAAGGACGCCATACCCACCATCGCATACGCCACCGTATGGTTGCCCTCCATTCCCAGAGACGTCAGAACCGTACTGAAGATAAAACCCACCATGCTCCCCACGTACAGGGTGGGCGTCATGGCTCCCCCCACCGTGCCGCAGCCGAACACCGCGATGATGCGGCCCGGGGTCATAGGCCGGAGGGCCTCCAGGGCCTTGGCCAGGGCCTCCGGCGTGTGGGCAAAGTCGATGAAGATGCGGCAGCCGAACACCACCGCCACGGCAGACACCTTCACCAGAAGCAGGACGAGCGCCTCCCGCGTGCCGTAATCCTCATGGACCAGCCCGGTAATGAGAGCCTGACCGTTGCCCACCACTTCCGGATAAAAAACGGCCAGAATCCCCACGACCAGCCCGGCGGCCGCCAATCGCAGCGGCAGAAGGGACTGGCGGCCATTCAAATATCTGGCGGCCGCATCCAGCAAACTGACCCATCCCCTGGCCGCCACGGCCGCCGCCGCCCCCAAGGCGATGCACCAGAGAGACTGGGAAAAGACAGTAAAGCTTTCAAACGGGGAACTGTACAAAGGGGAGGGATCCCCCAGCAGATGCAGCATCACGAACCCGGTACAGGATGCAATGAGCAGGGGGGCCAGAATATCCATGCTCACGGTGCCGATGATGATTTCACTCACGAACAGGCAGCCGGAAAAAGGGGCATGGAACGCCGTCGTGAACCCGGCTGCCGCTCCGCAGCCAACCAGCAGACGGAGCCGCGGAATGGATACGTGCAGACGCTGCCCCACGGTAGACGCAATCAGGGCGGAAGACTGGATGATAGGCCCTTCCTTGCCGATGGCCGCGCCGGAAGCGATGCTCCATGCCGCGGAAAAAACTTTCAGGGCGGAGGCCCGGAACTTGATCAGCCCGTTCCCGATGGACATGGCCTCCATGTATTCCGTAGCCTGCCCCGGCATCCTTTTCTTCAGGAACAGCAGAATGCAGCCGGCCACCAGGCCGCCCGCCACCGGAATAAACATGCGCCATTCCGGCTCCACCAGGGAAAAGGTTCCTACGCGGGAATCCGACCAGATGCCGGTGAGCATCCACTGGATCACTTCCACCATCCACTCGAAAAACAGAGACATGCAGGAGCCCACCATGCCGACAAGAACGGCCCATACATAAGTAACCTGCCTTTCCCCCACCTTCCAATGATGGAACAGTTTTAAAATCCATCCGTACCAGACGGAATCCGGCGGCTGGGACTGGGGGAGTGGAGAATTCATAGAAAAGAAGGCAATACTATTCCATTGTGACAAAAAAATACCTCCGGCTGTTCGATACGGAAGAAAAAACTGCCCAGCCCCATGCCCCTCCGGAGCCAGAGAAGATTTTCAACGGATCCGCAGACGGCTCTTACGGGCCCCCTTCGGGGCCTGGCCCCCGCGCCGGTAGTCAGAACGTATATTTCAAATTGACGCCGTAATAGAAATCATCCCCCAGCCCCTTTTGCTTTACCACGGTCAGCGCCTGGCTGTAATTGGTGAACAATTCCACAGTCAGGCGCCCGGTAGCACGGAAGGTAACGCTCAGATTATAATCCAGAGCATTGGAACCATGGTGCACCACCGGGCCTACATACCCCCCATTGTAACCGTAGCGCACTACGGCATCCACCCGCACGCAATCAGCTATTTCTTCATGCATCCCCGCAAATACGGCGTAATAACCGCGAAACGTATGGTTGTTATATTGCCAGTACAGGTCCGCGCCGCCAAACCAGCGGTCGGAAAAATGGTAGGTCGTCTTCAATCCGGGACGCGGGATTCCCTTATCTCCCGGAAAAACAAAGCTGTGCTCATACCAAGGCATGACCGTCCAGTTGCCCAGTTCCCTGACGTAGTCCAGCCGGTATTTCAGCTCCGCATGATTCCGGTGATCCGTGGAAACACCGTACCATATTTTCCCCACCCACTCTTTATACTGTATTTCAGGAACAAACATGCAGAGAGAACCGTCCCACAAGTTCAAGCCCTCGCACTCGTATTTGCTGGCCCACCCCGCCTGAAATCGCAAATAAACACGCTCATCCGCAGGACCGGCCAGGGAAAGGGGGTGGGGGCATGCCGTCTTCAGGTGGTAGGACTGTTCTTGGCAGACCGCCGTCGCCCAGGCTCCGGGACACGCCAGCATGCCGGTGCAGGCCGCCAGCGACAACAGAATTACGGTATTCATCTTCATATTGGTCATGGCTGGAAATTTTTCTAAAACGGCATATCCGGAGGCGACGCCATCCACCCATGCGTACCCGCACACCGCTTTAGCCGTAAACGGATACTACGCCCTCACCCGGACAAAGACCTTCTAAAGATGAGACCAGCATGAAAAAACAATATTCAGTTCCAAGAGCCAAAAAAACGAATTCCCCATGAAAGATTGTGTCAGCAGTCTTTGTACTTATAACCGTGTCCATGAAATTCATTATCCCCGCACTCGCCCTGTCCACCTTCCTTCCCGCAGCCTTCTCACAAGAACAAATCATCCCGAAACCGGCGGAAATCACATTGTTCACAGGAAGTCCGGCCCGTCTCACACCGGATTCCCTCATCATCACGGAAACACAGGACAAGTCTTTCCTGGATCAGGCAGGGCAATTGCAGCAGATGCTCAGCGAAGGGACAGGACTCCCCCTTCCCCTTAAACCGGCCGGGCAAGCGTCGAAAAAAGCCGCCTGCATCGTCATCAAAAAAGACCCAACCCTTGCCGCCAGAGGAGAAGAAGCCTACTCCATCCAATCATCCCCAAACGGAATCATCCTTTCCGCAGCCGATGCCAGGGGCATCTTTTACGCGGGGCAAAGCCTGGTCCAGATGATGCCCTTCGTCTTCCACGACCGGACGGCAGATAAATCCGCCGTCCGGTGGAATATTTCTGAAACTCCGTTCCGCATAACGGACTACCCGCGGTTCTCTTGGCGGGCGCTGATGATTGATGAAGCACGCCACTTCTTTGGCGAGAAAACCATTAAACAGATCATCGACCAAATGGCTCTGCTGAAAATGAACATCCTGCACTGGCACCTGACGGACGACACAGGATGGCGCATTGAAATCAAGAAGTATCCGCGCCTGACCTCCATTGGCTCCAAACGCAGAGAATCAGAAATCGGCACATGGAACAGCGGTAAATCAGACGGAACGCCGCATGAAGGCTTTTATACCCAGGCACAGATCAGAGATATCGTACAATACGCAGCCCGCCGAAACATCACCATCGTTCCGGAAATTGAAATGCCGGGCCATGCCAGTGCCGCCGCCGTAGCATACCCCTTCCTGAGCCTGAAAACTCCCGGGGAAGTGCCCACCACATTCATCGTCAATACGGCCTTCGATCCCACCTCGGAAAAAACTTATGCCTTCCTGTCCGATGTTTTGGATGAAATCACGGCGCTCTTCCCCGGCAGAATCATCCACATTGGCGGAGATGAGGTGCGCTATGACAAGCAATGGAAGGGTGTTCCGGAAATTGAGGAATTCATGAAAAAAAACGGCATGAGAAGTTATGCGGACGTCCAGATGCATTTCACCAACCGCATGTCCGGCATTATTGCCCAAAAAGGGCGCCGCATGATGGGATGGAATGAAATTTACGGACATGACGTCAATGGGGACGGAGGAGGAAAAGCCGGCGCCAAACTGGATACAAACGCCGTCATCCAGTTCTGGAAGGGCAACACCGGCCTGGCTAAAAACGCTATCCGGGACGGACACGACGTTATCAATTCTCTCCACACCTCCACCTATTTGGATTACAGCTACGGCAGCATTCCCCTGCAAAAGGCATATGGGTTCGAACCCGTTTTCCCCGGGTTGGAGGAACAGTACCATTCCAGAGTCAAGGGACTGGGCGCCCAAGTATGGACGGAATGGATTTCCACACCGGAACGCCTGCATTACCAGGCATTCCCCCGTGCCTGCGCCTTTGCGGAAGTCGGCTGGACTCCCGCCGGTAAAAAGGATTTTCCGGATTTCAAAAAACGCTTGAAAGCGTATAGCGAGCGTATGGATCTGATGGGGATCAAGTTTGCCCGGAACGTCATCAGCCAAATAGACAAATCTGACTTTTTCAATACGCCCAGGATTGGCACATGGACGCCTGCCACCCTGACCCGGGAGGAACATTCGTTTGACGTTACCAAACTGGTCAAAGCGTCCGGCAAACACACTGTCACCCTGCTGTACGACAAAGGTGCCCACGCCATCGAAATCGAATCCGTAGCCCTGTATGAAAATTCCCGGGAAATCTCCCGGGACGCCCATGCGGGCAGAAGCGGCGCCCATAAGGAAAATATCCAGTACATTCTGAATGCCCCGGAACCCAGGCAAGGAGCAACCTATACTGTCAAAGCAAAATTCAAAGGGGACGGAGGCCGGGATTCCCACGGGACAGTGTATTTTGAAACGCCATAAAAACACCGTCCCCGTCCTATACCAGAAACAGCAGGGGCTTCACACAGAGCCCCCTTTACTCCGACAAACGGAGCACTGCATCCGCAGACTCATGGTTACGGACACAAGCCTTTCAGTATCATCGGCCTCCCAAGGGCGCCGGCATGTCTTTTCATAGAGGAAGACACCCCTTCCATCAAGCGGCACGAAATTGATACTTTAAACCAGAAAGGCTTACCCTGAAATCAACCTTGCCTTAACAAGGCTCCGGAGGTCGTTGCTTACGAACCTCCGGAGCCTGAACAACCGTGAATCGGCGGAAGATGATTTTCATCCGGGAAAGCCAGACGGAATTTACATGTTATCATCTACCACTTTTTCCACATACTGGAAAAAGATGCTTCCGTCCTCCCCGCTGATTCCATAGTCTCTGACATCCTCAATATTCGCATTCTTGATTCGGGTAATAATATAGACTTTGGAGTACAAAATCCCCCATTCCCCATGCTTTTTCTTATCAAACCAGATATGGTGGTTATAGTATGGTTCAAAATAGATGGTTCCCCCGTCTATCGGATCGGAAATCGGGCCGGAATATTTAACAACAATATGGCTGATTCCCTTGTAACACCATTCCCTGCCGCATTGAGGATTTTTGGAAAGGGTGGTGCTCATTTCAATGGTGGTGTCCATGACATCATAGGACAACCTATCCTCATCATGGTATTTGATTCCTTTTTGAGGCAGATTGAACTGATTTTTGATGATGACTCCATCATAAATGAGACGTCCCCCTTTCCATTCCGTTTTCTGCGGCACTGTTTCCCCTTTCAAGAGACAGATTCCTGAGAGAGAAACCATTATTGCACAGGCAATTTTATTCATTGTTATTTTCTACTTTGTTGTTGTTTCAGCAATTCCTTATTGAGGAATTCTTTCATTTCCTGAACAGTTTTTTCAGGAGGGGTCTTCGCATCGTCCCGATACTGCCTCCAGTCGATGCGCAGCTTGGCCATCAGGCGCAATTCGCTGAGAGAAAAAGGAACAGTACCCGGGGCATTCGGCATGAAATCCCGGGACCTGTTGCCAATATAATAAATCTGGCTCTGATCCCAAGAACGCTTCATGGTCTCATCGAAGGAAGCTCTCACACGGTCGTCGCTTACTCTGGCTTCCCACTGGAGGCAGTCCGCCAGGCAACCACCCTCGGCCCGACTCTCCCGGGCCTGCCGCCACAGGGAAAGAATATACCTGTTCTGAAGACTGCACGCAGCTGGAGTCAGGTACTTGCGCGTATACTGCAACTCATACAGAGGCTTGCACACAGCCTTTTCCCTCTGTCCCAGAGTAGCTCCACTCACCCTTTCCGGAGTGGGGACAATACCGGCCAGAGCACCGGATACGTAATAAGGCAATTCCTCAGGCATTCGAATTTCCCACGGTATTTTTTCATTCACAAACACGCCGTTTAAAATGGTATTAAAGGAACCGTTCCGGCAAATACGGAACAGGTAAATCCCCCCTTTCCTGCTCATGAACCTTTTATAAACCCCGGACCCCGCAAATCTGGAAACGCGTGTGCGCGCCTCCACCGGGTAGGAATACCACTGCTCCATGGATGCAGCAAGTTCCTTCCCCCAATTATTCTGTTCTCCTATCGCAAGATCCCCCTCAATATTGAACTGGAACACAAGGGGAGCGGTGGAAGGGTGCCTTCTGGCTTCCACCACGTAATCCCGCCTGAATTCATTGGTGAGATAACCGTTGGGATTGTAAAAATACAGGGCTATTTCATGGACACCTTCCGGCACCTCTACGGCTACCCATATATCGGGTCCATCCACAAAGCCCGGATACACTTCTCCGTGGTCATCCCACTCCGCCTCTGTCCGCACGGAATCCGTAGGGTCGAAAAGAACGTTGCGGTTATCATTTTCCTTGATGCTATGCACCCACCAGCGCAAAGCGTCCCCTTTCTTGCGGTTGAGCCCCATCAGCCCCTGAATCCAGTAGGGTGACAAGGCCCCCTTGTATCCGGGATGTCCGGGAACGGAAGAAAGGGTACGGAACTTGATAGGCTTGGCTTTGAATTCGGAATTGCTCATGGGGGCATTCGTGGCGCACAGCGTGGCACGCGTGTGCCCGTACTTCCCGCACCAGTCCCCTTTTGTAGTCCAGTCCTCCCCCCGGAACACAATATTCTTCCCCGCATGCGCATCGGATCCCAGCCTTTCCAACCTTCTGAGCACTACAGAAGGCTCCTCCATCTGCGCCGGACGAGGGAACGGGACTTCATTGTCCAGCTGTTCCCTGTCCAGTTTATAAGCCAGAGTCCCCTTTTTCAGACGAACAAAGCCCCGTCCGTATGTCGCCGCCCAAACACTCCCGTCCTGAAGCGCCAGCAAGGAAGGAACATCCACGTTTTCCAGCCCCTTCCTTATTCTCTGATTCACCGTCATTTTTTCAGCATCCAGAACATCCACTCCCTGCATCCGGTAGCCGATGAAAATTTCCTTTCCCTGCTGGATAATGGAAGAAATAAAATCTTCAGACAACATTCTGGAATTCGACTCCCCCGGCACCGCAGTCTTCCGTGCGGCAGAACCATACAGATGGTTGTTTTTCTGGGCATAATCACGCCCTCTCATATAACGCCAAGAACTAATGCCGTTACTGTACGCCAAGCCTGAGCAGGTACCTACCAACACCTGGCCCTTATCCGTACAAGTCAAAACATTGCAGATATTGGAAGGCAAACCATCACCATACGGCTGGTACGGCTGACGGGCGAATTGCCTGTTATCCCAGTACCAGGGAGCCTGAACATTTTTCCACTGCATATACTTTGACTGGCGCGAAGAGCAGGATACCCCGCCGCAAGCATAGGCCAGCCACAAATTCCCCCTGGTATCAAAACCTGCGGAAGCCGCCTGGTCTTCCACCAGGCCGGTGGACCTGTCCAGCGTCTTCCATGAATCGCCTGCAGGATCGTAAATGGATACGCCTCCGGATGTGGCGACGGCCACCTCCCCGGAAACGGGAGAAATGGCCAAAGCATAAACATGCTCTCCATTTAGGGCATTGCTGCGGTCATACATCTTCCATTCCCTTCCGTTAAAAACGGCTACGCCGCTGTCATCCGTGCCCGCCCAGATGCGCCCCTGCCTGTCCTCCGCGATACAGGTGAAATTCTTTCCTTTGGGGAAACCGGAATAATAATCCATATTAAGCCACGATTTTTCATATGTCCGGTCCCCAATCTGAAGGCGGTAAATGCTTTCTTTTTCTCCTACGGCCCAAATGGAGCCGTCGCCAGCTACCAGCGTGCCGCGAATAAAACGGACCGGACATTCCGGAAGTTGCTCCGGTATCTGGACGGTTACGACCTTTCCTGCCGCCCACGCCCCCAACAAAAGGAAAATCAACACAAATGTCCCTACGAAGTGTTTGAATTTAATCAACATAACCAACTATCTCCTGATTATTGCAGGATAATATTATCGGTTTTTATCATTGTCAACGCCATTTTCAATTTATTGTTAAGTTTATCCAAACAAAATACGGCATAATTCGTTTAGAATTATGCACATAAACAATTTAATATATGTTAGTTATATTAAAAACATCAATTCCAAGAAAATCCTCACTAATACTTTTTTATGCTTGGATGGGAAAATACAGGGAACAGGCCTGATAGCAACGTCCGGCATTCCGTTTTTTCAACATGTTTTCCCCGGTTATTCTCTGATTCAAATTTCAAACCTACCATGCGTTTCCCCATATAAAGTTATATTTACCGGCCTTTTTTGAGGCAGGAGAATAAACACAGCTCAAGATCCGAAGGAGAAGCCATCTACTCTTCCGAAGCGGCAATAGGAGGCAATATGGACGTTCCCGGAGGAGGGCTTCCCGATGATGGCCAAAGAAAAAGAAAGTGTTGTCCTCACCAACACGAACAATTCTTCCGGACCTGATTCCAGCAACCAGTTCCGGCATAGTCACGCAGCACCCTTCCGACCATGAATGAGGTATTGCTTCATAAAGCGGGACTGACGGTCAACTGTATATTAAAGCCACCAAAGGAAAGGAGGGAGGAACCAGTCCGACAGGCGGAAAAGAAGAAAGCGAAGACAAAAAAGATGGAATAAAGCCCCCGGTTTTCTCCCTAGATGGCCTATCCGGGCGATTATAATAGCGGTCTGCAGGTTTCTGTTGAGCCCCAAGCCGGGGGTATGAAACACCGCCTCCCTAAAAGATACGGCCAAATTCACGACAGATAGAATTATGCCGTCCCGTACGTTCTTTCCTCATACCCAGGTGCCAATTATTACTTCTAGATAAACGGAAAAAACGAACCTCCCTGACCTATCCAACCCCTCCGGATTATTTCTGGAGAGGAAGGTGTTCCGTTCCACAACAAAGAAAAGGAACATATCATTCTGCATCCGGCCCATAGCAGAACAGCCTTTCCGCCCCGGATTACCTCCCTGGGGCTGTTGAATACCCTGCTGAAATATCGAAACGTATCAAATAAACACTTATTAAAGCTCCGCAGCCGTCAGGTCCACGCACAAACCTTGACAACTGCGGAGCTGCGCTTACACACACTTATTCATCCAACAAAAATCGCTCAGCAGAGCTTCTTCCATCAGGAATGGTGGAAAGCCGTTCCTTCTTCCGCCGTCATCGGAGAAGAGACCGGGTGTTTCTCGAAGAAAGAGAGCATGCGCTTGTAGTCTTCCAGGAACAGGTCTGCCAAATCTTTGGAGAAGCCCTGGCGAACCATGACGCGCATCACCACCGTATCCTGACAGTTGGCAGGGAGCGTGAAGGCGGGCACCTGCCAACCGCGGGTTCTCAGCTTGTCCGAAAGGTCAAAGAGCGTGTAGTTCGCACGGGCTCCATCCTTGATGAAGAAGCAGACGGCGGGAATACCTTTTTCCGGATCGCCCGTACAAATGAATTCATACGGCCCCAGTTTGGAAAGCTCATCTGAAATGTACTTCGCTACTTCGTAGGCCTGTGTATGGATGTTCGTATAGCCTTCCTTGCCCAGTCGGATGAAATCATAATACTGGCAGATAATCTGTCCGGCCGGTCGTGAGAAGTTAATGGCAAAATTGGGAATTTCCCCGCCAAGATAGTTGACATTGAAGATCAACCCTTCAGGCAGTTCGGAAATATCTCTCCAAACGACCCAGCCCACTCCGAGCGGAGCCAATCCGTATTTATGGCCGGAAGCACTGATGGACTTGACGCGGGGAATGCGGAAGTCAAAGACAAGATCCGGGGCGCAGAACGGAGCAAGGAAACCGCCGCTGGCTCCATCTACATGGATGTCAACGCTGATGCCGGTCTTGTTTTCATAATCATCCAGGGCCTTGGCAATCTCCGCCGGCAATTCATAAGCACCCGTATAGGTCACTCCGAACGTGGGAACCACAACGATGGTGTTCTCATCAATCTGTTCCAGCATCCGGTCAACATCCATCTTCCATTTTCCGGGCGCCATCGGGATTTCACGCATTTCAATATCCCAATAGCGGCAGAACTTGTGCCAGCAGATTTGGACAGGGCCGCATACCAGGTTGGGCTTGTCAATGGGTTTGCCGGCGGCTTTCCGGCGGGCTCTCCAGCGCCACAGGGCGGCCATGCCTCCAAGCATGCATGCTTCACTGGAACCGATAGTGGAACAACCAATAGGCTTTTCATTCTGGCTGGCATTCCAAAGATTGGCAATAATGGCAGCGCAACGCATCTCAATAGCGGCTGTCTGGGGATATTCATCCTTGTCAATCATGTTCTTGTTAATGCTGAGATTCATCAGCATCCTGACCTGCTTTTCATCCCAGGTCTGGCAGAAGGTTGCAAGATTCTGGCGGGCATTGCCGTCCAGCATCAATTCATCGGACACCAATTGGAAAGCGTCCTCCGCGCGCATCGCATAATCCGGGAACTCATCCTTGGGGAGAAGGTTATCTGCCTCCGGAGAACCGAAAATGGAATTTTCCGCCCGGGCTGTATCGGGTTTTTGATTTGGATCAAACATGACGGTATCTATTGTTTCATCGTTTCCGGGCCAACCGTGAAAGGCAACCCGCATGAAGGATAGAAGCACCCGCGAATAAAAGCGTTCATATTTCCATTGTCATTATCCTAGGTATAATTTTCCCGGAAAAACACAGAGTCGAGATTTATTTCATCATTCATTGATGACTAAAAATTATTTAATTGCAAATATCTTTATAAAAACTCGCCAATATCTCCAGATAACTTTATGTATGACATCTCCATATTATGACAGTTAAGAGAAACGGACGTTTTCGGATGCAATTCCCAGACGGGATAATGTGTTACCCCCCTATCTTAACAATACAACATCCATTGGAAAAAACTGTGTCACGGACTTTTACGGTTCCTGATGCCGAGGCGTGCATGCGCACTTTCAGAAAGGGAAAAATACGGATTAACCCGAATTTCCATCAAAAAAACTGCTGCACAATAATAAAACCAACATCGTGGAATCTTCCCCGCTTTTCCTGATGAGCAACTTCTGGTGCAGACAGGGGGAAGAAATACTCAACCTATACCGGGTTAATGCCGTGGCAAGTTACACCCTTTTAAGCCACGGCTGGCAGCAGAGGTGCCTTCTCCCCCTCCCTGCACTTTTTACCCGGTCAACAGGTGGCATTCCTTCAAGATTACTCCCGTTCAATTTTCCGGAAGGTATCCTTCACATAAAGTACATGCGGATAAAGAATGGAATCCGGAGCTACTTTGGGATGATTGAATTCCGCTATTTTTCGCATTCCAACACGTTGCATCACAGCTTGTGAAGGAAAATTCACGCAAGCAGTAAAAGAATATACCCTGTCAAAGCCGAATCGTGCAAAACCATGTTTCAGGCATGCACGGGCGCCTTCCGTAGCGTATCCGTACCCCCAGGCTTCCGGCACAAGCCTCCAGCCTATTTCCACACACGGTGTAAAGTCCGCTTCAAAATCAGCCCAATGAAAGCCGAGAAGGCCGATCAAGGAACCGGAATGTTTCAATTCCACTGCGTACAATCCATACCCTCTTTCATCCAGTTCTTCCCGCATACGGTTCCACATGGAAAGAGAATCCTTGTCCGTCATGACACCGGGAAAAAAACGCATCACCTGGGGATTGGCGTTCATAGCCGCAAAAAAAGGCCAGTCTTTTTCCCGCCACTCCCGTAACACCAGGCGTTCAGATTCCGGCAATGACAGTTTTCCTCCCGGCATGGCCTTAGTTGTACATGGAAAGCTCTGTTTCCAGCTCCGGGCAGCGATTCACGCGAAACCGTTCATCCAGTTCCAGAATTTGGCTATGGCCCAGGCTGTCCTTGATGGTGAGATTGACTTTGGAACGACCGGGATACCTTTTTAGAATATCCCGTATCTGTTCCAGATTTTTTCTCGTGTGGCGGAGGGGACTGACAATGATATTCAGAGGCCCCTGATCCCCGGATTTGGATTTGCGCTTTTTGCCTCCAAGTGGGTCAATGCTCTGGGCAGCCACGCTTTTGGAGGATGTACGGTCATCCTCCCGGATGTTGGCTCGCATGGAGACGAAAACGCCCGGCTCCAGGCCTCCCTCCATTTCCTGAGCCTTTTCATAAACATCCGACCACAACAACACTTCTATGCTGCCGGTAAAATCTTCCAACGTCAGAATGGCGAATTTTCTACCGGCCTTGCTGATTTTGGGGGTGACGGAACGAACCATGCCGGCAATCTGGTGCTTCTGCTTGAGTTCGTGTGGTTCCAGCGTGTCAATGAGTCCTATGCGGGTATATTTTTCCGCATCAATGACACCGCGCATGGAGTCCAGGGGATGGCCGCAAAAATAAGCGCCCAACAGATCCTTTTCATCTCCCATACGCTGCTCCTTGGACCACTCTGGAACGGCAGGTTCATCCTTCACCCTGGGCGCTTCAAAGGTCATGTCAAACAGAGACCCCTGCCCCAGAGCCTTATCCTTATGTACCTGGGAAGCTCCGCTGAGGGCCAGGTCCACACGTTCGAACAGAACACAACGCGGCTCCAGCGTCCAGTCCAGCGCTCCCGCACGAATCAGGGATTCCAGAATCTTTTTGTTGACAGATTTGGAATCCAGCCTGTTACAAATGTCCTCCATACTGGAAAATTCCCCATTCTTCTCTCTTTCTTCCAGAAGAATCTGCATAGCCCCCTCTCCCACGTTCTTAATGGCCGCCAGCCCATAACGCACGGCCAGCTTGCCGGAGGGCATTTTCTCAGGAGTGAACTTGAGCATGGATTTATTCACATCGGGAGGCAGGATCTCAATACCCATGCGGTTGGCTTCCTGAATGAACACTCCGATTTTGTCATTGTTCGCCTCATTAGACATCAGCCCGCAGAGGAATTCCACAGGGAAGTGGGCCTTGAGATAGGCCGTCCAGTAGGAAATATGCCCGTAGCAGGCGGAGTGGGATTTATTAAAACCATACCCGGCGAATTTTTCAATCTTGTCAAAGATAGCTGTAGCCGTTTTTTCATCAATCTGGTTTGTTTTCCAGCATCCTTCCACAAAGTGGGCCTTTTCCTTGGCCATCTTCGCCGGGTCTTTCTTGCCCATGGCGCGCCGCAGAAGGTCGGCCCCGCCAAGCGTATAGCCGGCCAGCAGCTTGGCCGCCGCCTGCACCTGTTCCTGGTAGATCATCACGCCGTAGGTTTCCCCACTGACCTGTTCCAGCAAAGGATGCTCATACTCCACCTGGCGCAGTCCCTTCTTCACTTCAATCATTTCATCCATAAACTGCATGGCTCCCGGTCGGTAAAGAGCCAGCAAGTCAATGATGTCTTCAATTTTCTGAATCCCGTAACGTCGGCAAGTGTCCACCATACCGCCGGATTCCAATTGGAAAACCCCCATCGTATCTCCCCTGTTCAGCAAGTCCAGGGTTTCCCGGTCATCCAGAGGGACGGAATCCAGTTTGAACTCCGGCACGCGCCAGCGGGCGTATTGCTCCGCATCATGCATGACGGTCAGGGTTTTCAAACCCAGGAAGTCCATCTTCAAAAGCCCCACTTCATAAATCGCGCTCATGTCGCACTGGGCGACGACAGCGGCATGAGGATCGGACAGATCGTCACGGGTGAGGGCCACATGCTCGTCCAGGGGACGGTCACCGATCACAACACCTGCCGCATGTACCCCCACGTTGCGGATCAAGCCTTCCAGGCGGGTCGCGTACCCCCACAATTCCGCATACCCCTCATCAGAGGCAATCAACTCCCTCAGCTCCTCGTTACTCTTGTAGCTGGACTGAAGAGTCACCTTGGGGCCGGTTTCGATAAGTTTGGAAATACGGTCCCCGTCCGCATAGGACATATCCATCACACGGGCTACATCCCTGAGTACGGACTTGGCCCCCATGGTGCCGTACGTAATAATGTGGGAAACAGCGCGCTCTCCGTATTTCTGCCGAACATAATCAATTACTTCCGGCCGGCGTGTCTGGCAAAAGTCAATATCAATATCCGGAGGGCTGACGCGTTCCGGATTTAGGAAACGTTCAAAGATTAATCCGAATCTTAGAGGATCTATGTTCGTGATTTTCATGGCATAAGCCACCAAGGAACCGGCTGCGGAACCGCGACCGGGACCTACGGGAATGTCATGATCCTTGGCCCAGTTGATGAAATCCGCCGTAATCAGGAAATAGGAGGGAAATTTCAACTGGTTGATAATTCCAAGTTCATAATCCAGACGATCGCGCAATTCCTTATCTGCAGCTACACGTTCCTTTCCGTACCGTTCTTCCAGTCCCTTATAGCATACTTTACGCAGGTATTCTTCGCGCGACGACCCGTCCGGCGTGCCGAATTCGGGGTATTTCTCCGTACTGGTGGAATCCAGCTTGATGGTAACATTGCACCGTTCCGCAATTTTCAACGTATTTTCCACGGCCTCCGGATAATCCTTGAACACCTCCCGCATTTCCTCTGGAGATTTCAAATACACTTCCGTGGAATAGCGCATGCGTTTTGGGGAAGCCAGTTTTTCGTTGGTTCCGATGCAAATCAGAACATCGTGCATGTCGTGATCTTCCTTCCTGAGGAAGTGCACGTCATTGGTGGCAACAATGGGGGTATTGGTCTTGCGGGCGATACGCACCAGCTCCGGCAGGCATTTTTTCTGTTCCTCCATGCCATGGTCCTGAAGCTCTACAAAAATATTGTCGTCCCCAAAAATATCCTTTAGCGCCAGAAGGGCTTCCTCTGCTTTTTCAGGCTGGTCATTGAGCAGCCACTCATTAAGCGGTCCGGCAATGCATGCTGTACAACAGATGAGGCCCTCATGAAATTCCCTCAGGGTTTCCATATCCACGCGGGGTTTATAATAAAAGCCTTCCAAGTGGGAACGGGACACCAGTTTAACCAGATTCTGCCACCCGGTTTCATTTTCCGCCAGCAAAAGGAGATGTGTGTATTTGCGGCGGCCGGGAAGCTGTTTTTTCACGCTGATGGGCGTCGGGGAAAGGTAAACCTCGCAACCAAAGATAGGCTTTACCTCCTGCTTCTGCGGTCCTTCCGGATGCTCCTTGTTCCAGGCGGCCACGGATTTATTGAGGCTGTTTGTCTCCATGACCAGTTCAATGGCTCCGAACAAATTGCCGTGATCCGTAACAGCAACGGCGGGCATCCCCATGCGGGAACACTCAGCAATGAGGTCCTTGATATGGACGGCGCCGTCCAGCAACGAATATTCCGTGTGATTGTGAAGGTGTACGAAGGAACCGGGCATGGATGGATCCTGTAAGCGGTTAATAAAGGAAATCAGCGGTGAACAGGGCATTCGGCCTTCATGGCTTCCACGCATTCCCGGATAAGGTCCGGGCCGCGATAAACGAAGCCGGTATAAAGCTGCACCAGGCTGGCTCCAGCCTTGATTTTGGCGACGGCATCCGCCCCGTTCATAATGCCTCCAACGCCAATGATCGGAATACGTCCTTTCAATTCGGAAGCAAAAGCTCCAATAACTTCCGTGGACCGTTCCGTCAGAGGAGCGCCGGACAGGCCGCCTGCTTCTTCATGCCGAGGATTGGCCTCTACCCCGACGCGGGAAAGAGTCGTATTCGTAGCAATAAGACCATCCAGTCCCTCATCCAGAAAAACGCGGCTGAGCTCCGCAATATGCTCATCTGTCACATCAGGAGCCACTTTCATAAAAATGGGCACATGGCGACCCGTTTCCGCAGCCAGGTTGGATTGCTCCGATTTCAGGGAAGCCAGCAGACGGGCAGCGGGTTCCGCCGCCTGAAGGTCGCGCAGGCCTGGCGTATTGGGAGAAGAGAAATTAATGGCTATATAATCCGCCACAGGCCAGGCCGCACGCAGACAAGTAAGGTAATCCTGGGCGGCATCCTCATTGGGAGTTATTTTATTTTTCCCAATATTGACACCCAGAACACCGTGAAAACGAGTGGCGGAACGAATGTTTTCCACTCCGGCGGCAATACCTTCATTGTTAAATCCCATCCGGTTGATAATAGCTTTCTGGGGAATCAGCCGGAACAGGCGGGGCTTTTCATTGCCCGGTTGCGGCCGGGGCGTCAGCGTACCCACTTCCACAAAACCGAATCCGGCCTGGCCAAAAGCGCTTACCGTATCCGCTTCCTTGTCCATTCCGGCGGCAAGTCCCACCCGGTTGGGGAATTTCATCCCCAGGATTTCCACAGGATCAGAAGGAACTTCCCCCATTACTAGAGGCAGTACACGCATTTTTTCTGCCAGGCGCAACCCCCACAAGGTCACCTTGTGGGCAGTTTCCGGATTCATTTGGAATAATACACTTTTAGCGGCGGAATATAAGGCGGGTGACACAATGCGGGGAGTGTATCACACCCTCTTTTAGGGTCAAGAATGGGAAGCGTCTTGCCGGGATGATTTTATCCGGTACAATCCCTTGCCATGAACAGGAAGGAATGCCTCTCATCCTGCCGTCTGTACGGTATTGTAGATATGGGATATACAGCTGAACATCAACTACTCCCTGTAACAGAAAAACTATTGGCAGGCGGCCTGCGCATTCTCCAGCTAAGGGCAAAAAACCATAACCCGGAACACATTGAAAATATGGGGCGCCAGCTTGCCCCCCTGTGCCGTAAATACGGCTGTCTTTTCATCATCAACGATTATCCTGAAATTGCCCTGAACATCGGCGCAGACGGCGTCCATCTGGGACAGGATGACGGAGACTTGGCATCCGTAAGGGGGCTGCTGGGAAAGGATGCCGTTATAGGACGGTCCACGCATAGTCCTGAACAGGCCCTGGGTGCATGTGGAGAGCAGGCGGACTATATCGGGTTTGGGCCCTTGTTCCCCACGGGTACCAAACCGGGAAGACAGGCCATTGGCCTGGAAGACATCGCAAGCGTACAGCAACAGCTACCGGAAAATTTCCCTGTCTTCTGTATCGGCGGCATCAATGGGAACACACTGCTCTCCGTACTGGAGACGGGGGCAAATAGGGTAGTCATCGTTTCCTGGCTGCTTACACACCCCGACATCACGGGAACAGTCAGAACTCTCAGAAAAGAACTGGGAGAAGCGTAACGAAAAACGCGCACCCCATCCATGTTATCCCTGCCTTTCCTCTTCCTCCGGAGACAGAGCCGGACGGGAGATCAGAAAAACGGCGGTATTCACAATCATCTGCAAAATGTGCTCCTGATCCTTCATCCACGGTTCCTTTTCTTGAAGATCCATGCACGCGACATATTTCCCCAACGTAGCATGGAAGATGGAACTCATGATATGCGCATGCCAAGATAAGGAAAGCTCATCATCCCACGGACAGAATCTCCGAATTCTTGCTATCATCTCCTGGATAGATGGAGCATAAAATTCATCATAGATTTTTCTTCCAAGATATTCCGGCTCCTGCGGCAAACGCCACAATAAACGGACATGATCCGGCCCTCCCAGGCTCTCATCCAGAAATAGCCGAAAAGCAGGTTCTATAAATGCACGGGCATACGCCCTCAGGGACGGATGAAGATCCGCCTCTTTCAGCATCTTCATGCGCGCTTTCATCAGAGGTTCCGCATATTGTCTGTAAACAGCCAGATACAGTCCCTCCTTATTCTCAAAATAGTAAACGATAGAAGCCAGATTAACTCCTGCTTCAGAAGCGACCGCCCTCATGGTCACGCCATTAAATCCCCTGAGGGCAAAAAGCTTCTGTGCAGCACGGAGGATTTTGCCGCTGGTTTCCGCAGAACGGTCGGACTGGGATTTGCGGGTAGAAGACATCTCCTAAACAATCAGACAATGCGCCGCCTAGCGGGAAGAACGGCTTGAGCCGATGGCTTTTACCAACTGTTCCATGTTTTGGGAGGACTGAATAGGCTTGCCGTCCTTGTCCACCAGAATCATGGTAGGGATACCGCGTGGAGCCACCTTCTTGGCAAGCTCCGTCAAATCCTCTTTCAACAGGATAGGCCATGGCATGTTATTGGCAGCAGCCCATTTTTGGGCGGCATCCAGGTTCTGGTCCAGATTGCACATGATTACTTCCACATCCGGATTATCCTTTACCACCCTGTTATAGGCCTCCACGCTGTGAGGCGCATTCCGGCAGCAAGGACCGCACCAGCTTGCACTGAAATACAAAATGAAATGCTTGGGATTCAATTTCCCGTCCCTCTTTTTAAGTTTGCCGTTTTCAAGCATGTAAGTCTTTCCCTTCATCTCCTCCGCCACAGGGCCGGACGGCATGGACGACCATTCTGCAATAGGCTTGCCGATAACTTCCTTGTGTTCCTCCAGCCATGCGCGATCTTCATCGGAAAGCTTTTCCAGCGGCATCGTAATGGGCTTTTTAGCCGTCGTCACCAATTTGACGGTCTTCATATTCAGGGCTACTGGACGGGCTTCCACCGTACTGCCCGTATTTTTATTAGTCCAGGTGCGGAGGGAAGGATCATCCGCTACTCCGGAAGAATCCGCCCAACAGAGAGAGGACCCCATCATGAATGTGGATGCCAATAAGATACACCAAGATGAAAATTTCATACACATAATGCTAATATACTATTTCTTATCTTCCATGTCGAGAAGCTGATTCCAAAATTTGCCTGGCCCGGGCATGTCCCGGGTCGCGGCGCAGGGCTTCCGCGGCAGCGGCAGCGGCCTCACGGTACCGCCCATTGCGGTAAAGCATCACCGCAAGAGTGAAAGGAATATCCGCATTTCCCTTTTCCAGGGAAGAACAGTTTTCCAAATCCTGCAAAGCCTGCTCCAGCCGGCCCACTTTTTCATTCAACAGAGCACGGTTAAACAAAGCACGAATAAAGGAAGGCTCTATTTTTAAAGCTTCGTTAAAGGATTCCAAAGCTCCCGACTCATCATTATTTTCAATCTGGCCCAGTCCCAGGAGATACCACAGATTGGCATCCCTGGGAGCCAGGCGTACAGCCTCTTGCATCTGATCCACCGCCTCCCGGCTGCGGCCTTGAGAAGCCAGGAAAACGGCATAATCACGGTGCACCACGGATGAAGTGGCATCCCATTTCAAAGCTTTGGAAAACCACAATTCCGCAGTTTTCACATCCTTACGGCTAATGGCTATCTGGGCCAGCTTCATAGCTCCGGAAGGCTGGTCCGCCTGATGCAAAGCGGCAGCAGTAAGCTCCTTCATTCCCGGACTGTCCGGAGGCAGGGAATCCCGGAGAGCCCATTCCGCCTGCAAGCGCACGACCCTGAACGGATCATTAAGAAGTTTGCCCGCAGCAGGATTACCCACTCGCCCCATCACTTTGGCGGCGGCGGCTCGCGTCAGAGGATCCGGGTCCTTAACCGCCGCCGCGGCCACTTCCTGGACGGCGGGTTCATGAGCCCATGCATCCATCAAATCCAATAACGTAGCGCGCCATGCACCCACTTCCTCCCTCTTAAAACATTCCATAAGCAGAGGCAAAACATCTTCCTTTCCTTCGTAGGCATGCTGAACGGCCCTGGTCCGTTCCCTGTACTGCGCCATTTTGGGTTTAGCTCCGTAATATTTCTTTACCGCCTCCGCAGCCCATTCATTGCTTTTTTCCTCGTGGCACATGGTACAGGCATTCGGAATCCCCAACTCTACGCTCAGCAAAGGATCAGGAGAATTGAAAGAATGATCCCTGCGGGGGTCCCGAGCCATATACAGGCTTTCCGGCATATGGCATTCCACACACCGGGCACCCATGCTGGACTGAGGACATGGCGTATGCGTAGCCATGTCAATAACGGGAGCTTTTACGCCGTTTACCGCTTCTCCAGTACCGTGACACCTCAAGCAGAGCGTATTATCTTCTTGAGGAAGCTTCAGTGTTCCCGTATGCGGATCATGACAGTCCAAACAGGTCACTCCCGCCTTGCCCATACGGCTTAACCTCAGACCAGTCTCGCAATAATCCTCATCCCTTTGCATGCCATTGGGCCAGAAAACGCCGGGCTGCACGGGAAGCACCAGTTGGAAATGATTGTCAAAGCGGTCACCTACGGCAAAATCATGATCAAATTCATCCCTCCGGGCATGGCAGGAAGCGCAGTTATCATGAATCTGCTGTGGCGTTAGCTTGTTCCTGGTGGAAATCATGCAACCCGTCCCCGCCTCCGGCTTGTCCAGCAGGGGGCCGTGGCATTGAATGCAAGTCACTCCGGGTTCCGTCCAGGTAGAAGCATACCGATCTTTAACAGGATCATAATTCTTATGGAACAAAGACATGTGGCACCACGCGCACTGCGTGTTCCAATTCATGCCTCGTCCTGTCCAGTGCCCCCAGTCTCCCGGCTGGCGGGACTCCTTGCCGAAAATATCAAACCATTCTTTGCGGTTCACGTCCCATGCAGCGCTCAAGGTATGAAAACCGCCGTCCTTGGCAGGAACCAGATACTGCACCAGGGGAATTCTCCCTGTGGCCCATTCCGCGCGCCAGGAGGTTGAAGACTGACCGTCACGGACCATGCGCCCGTGACCATTCGTAGAGAATTGGAGAATGCTGCCATGGGCGTCCAGCTTCATATTATGGAACGCTTCAGACTCCCATTGATCTCCCAGTTTGCGAAATGCCCAGGCATGGTCTGAACCGGCCCACTGACGGAATTCCTTTTCATGACATGCTCCGCACTGCATGGAAATAGGTACCTCATTCTGGTCCCAGTGCTCACTGCCTCCTGAAAAAACAACCGGCTGCGCCGTCGCTCCAAAACGTCTGTCCATCCAAGCCTTCATCATTGTGCCCAGTCCGATCAAAGCCCCAAGAACAACGAGGAGAACCACCCACTTCTTCATGGAAGGGCGGTTCACAGGGGCATCAGCAGATTCAGGGGCGGGCATGGCGGAAATATTCTGCCATATCATACGCGCTCCACCAAGGAACTTTTACATCAGGTAGCATAGTCCTTGACATGCCCAGTACGTAAACGGCAGATTATTCCTCCTCTTCCAGGACCTCCTCCCGCATCAGGGGAGTAATCCGAGTCACGGTACAGCGCTCCACACCGCCATTCTCCGTCCGGGTCACCTTGAATTCCAGCCCTCTATAGCCGACAGTATCTCCTTCCTCCGCAGGAGCTTCCAGCAAATTAAGAATCAGGCCCCCTACGGTGTCTATTTCCCCGTCCTCCAAATCCATATCCATGGCCTCCCCCAATTCCTCAATGCGTGCCAGACCGGATACGTCACAGGAGAAGCCCACCGCATCCCTAGGCAACTCCGTCAGTACTTTAATGCGGCCGCGGTCCCAGCCCATTACTTCGGAAAAAACATCCGTCAGGGTCAAAAGTCCGGAAGTCCCCCCGTGCTCATCCAGAATAATGGCAAGGCGCACATTGTCCTTCCTCATGATTTCCACCACATTGTCAAACTTCACCGTTTTGGGAACCTTGGGTATGGCATGAATGTATTCAGGAGTCAGAGCCTTTCTGCGGGACATGATACGGAACAGGTCGCGGGCATGCACCATGCCCACCACATGGTCCAGATCACCGCGGTAGACAGGGTAACGCGTACGGCGGGTGCGACGCACAATTTCTCGTATCTGCTCATGTTCCGCCCCTTCTGGAATGGCATCTATCCTGACGCGCGGAGTCATGACCTGGTGTACATACAGATCATCCAGGTCAAACAAGCCGTCCATGATGCGGCCGGATTCCTGCGGCAACGCCCCATTCTCATGGCTCTCTTCAATAATATACTGGAGTTCTTCCGCAGAATGGTAGTGGGACTTGGATTCATTACGGTCCACACCCAGCAACCCCAGAAAGAAATTACCCAGGGCATTCATACCCACTACCAACGGATACAGGCAGAGCTGGATCACGTACATGGGCATCGCAATGATGAGGCAAAGCTTTGTGGCGTACTGTAGGGAAAGCGCCTTGGGCACCATTTCCCCAAGAACAATATGCAGGTACGTCAGCACCGCCACGGACAGGATGCTGGGCCATGAGCCACCAGCCAGTAAGCCCAGCCGTACTGCGCCAACCATTCATGGAGCCATCCGGCTACCGCATGCTCTCCGTACATACCCAGCCCCAGACTGGCGAACGTGACGCCAAGCTGCGCCGTAGCAATGTAGCGGTCCTGTAACCGGGGCGTTTTCAATATCTGGGAAACGCGGCGCGCCACCATGTTGCCGGACACACCCATCTGCTCCAATGCCGCACGCGGAGCGCCAAGCAACGCAAATTCTGCAGCCACAAACAGGCCGTTCAGCACAATCAGCAACAGAATAATGAAAACCGTCATCATGCATCCACCCCGCTTTCCATGGCAAATTCATTTTCCTTTCTCTCCGGAGGCAGCAGCAGGATAGAGGAAACACGGTTATGGTCCATCTTTTCCACCACCAGCACGCGTCCGGCGATAATCAGGCGGTCCCCATCCTTCGGGATGCAGGACATATGCTTGATCACGCAGCCGCCCACAGTAGTGGCGCCATTCATCAAAAAGGGTACCAGACATTCCGCCTTATGGGCACGCATCATGCCGGGGATGCGCACGGAACCATCCGGAAGGTTTTCCACCTTTTCCCCGGAGCGGATGAATTCCTCATCTATATCTCCCACCATTTCTCCCAGCAGACGTTCCAGCGTCACCAGCCCCACAAACTTGCCGTATTCATCCAGAACAAAGGCTTCCTTGGCCCTGTCTTCCCGCAAACGGGCCATCAGCATCTCTACCGTCTGCATTTCCATCACGCATGGCACCTGCCTCAGCATGGAACGGAGAGGAGGCAGAATTCCCTTTTCCGCATAAGCGGCTACCATATCTTTAATATGCAGCATGCCAATAACGGATTCACGGTTCCCTTCATACACGGGAATATGGGTATGAGGCCTATCTGCGATCATATTCAAAATATCTTCCTGTGTGGCATCCACATCCAGGCAAACAAGCTGAAAACGGGGAATCATAATTTGTTCCACCGTGCGTTCCGCCAGGGACAAAGCGCTGTGCAGCCGTTCATGCTCATCTTCTTCCAACATCCCGCCCTGGTGGCTTTCATCCAGCAGCATATTAATCTCCTGCTGGGAGTGGATGTGCTGATGGCCGCCGGGTGGGAGCCGGAACAGTTTAAGAAGCAACAAACCGCTTCCATTAAGAAAGTCAATGAACCATGCGAAGAAAGCCAGCGTCCAGCGCATGGGATAATAAGTATACAAGGCCGCCTGCTTGGGAAACTGAAGAGCCAGGGATTTGGGCATCAATTCTCCAAGAATTACCTGAAAAACCGTCAAGCCTATCAGCACAACAAGAGCAGCTGCAGAATTGGCCATTACGGAGTCCATCCCACCAAACCGCTCAAAAAGAGGGAACAGATAGGCGGCCAGTTCAACCTGTCCGTATGCGCCCAGAACCAGGCTGGAAATGGTAATGCCAAACTGGCAGGCCGCGATGTAGCGGTCCAGCTCTTTTGTATTTTCCAAAATCTTAAGCAGATGAACAGCCACCCTGCTGCCGTTCTCCGCCATTTCCCGGATCATGTTGCGGCGTACGCTCACTGCGGCGAATTCTGCTGCAACATAAAAGGCGTTGACCAGAATCAGAAAAAGAATAACGAAAGTGACAAAAAGAATCATGTATGCAGGGGTGTCCGTAAAACGCAACGGGCATCCGCATCATAGGAACCGAAAAAATCCTGTCAAGAACGGGAAACAAAAAAATCTGCCATGCGGAAAGAGCTCCATTCCTCCCGTCCCTTTCCAGCATTCCAAACTTTCTCCTTCCGGTACAGGCAGAAAAAATTCCGTCTGATCTCGCAAGCAGTTGAACCAACTGCAAAACATCTTTCCAGCAATCGAAAAGCCCCGTTCCCGGAATAACCGGAAACGGGGCTGAGAATTTAAAGGCTCAACGAAAAACGTTATTCCGTAATGCCGGCGGCTTCTGCTTCGGCAGCCTTGGCATCGCGCAAAGCGGCACGTATGGACATTTTCACGCGTCCCTTGTCGTCAATACCGATGCACTTGGCGGTCACCACGTCTCCAACGCTCACGACGTCCTCCGTCTTGGCGGTGCGGCCTTCGGCCAGTTCGGAGATATGAATCAGGCCATCCTTGCCGGGCAGCACTTCCATAAACGCTCCAAAGGTGGTCGTGGAAACAATCTTACCGGTGTACAGTTCCCCGATTTCAATGGTCTTGAACATGCGCGTGACCAATTCCAGAGCACGGTCCAGGCCTTCCTGCTTGGCGGCGTAAATATGCACGGTGCCATCTTCCTCGATATTGATATCGGCGCCGGATTCGGCCTGAATAGCCTTAATATTCTTGCCGCCGGGGCCGATCAGTTCGCCAATGCGGTCGGCGGGAATTTTGGTGGTCTCAATACGGGGAGCATTCGGGCTCATCTGGGCCGGAGCTGCAATGGCTTCATTCATGACCTTCAGAACATCCGTGCGGCCGGCTTTCGCCACGTGAATGGCTTCCTCCAATATGGAGAGGGGAATGCCGGGCAGCTTGAGGTCCAGCTGGTAGCCTGTCACGCCTTCCGACGTGCCGCAAAGTTTGAAGTCCATATCACCGTAAAAGTCTTCGGAACCGATGATATCCAGCAGAGTTTTGTAAGAGGTGATTTCATGCTGGTCATTCTGTTCCGTCACCAGGCCCACGGAAATACCCGCCACAGGGCGCTTGAGGGGCACGCCGGCCGCCAGCAGAGACATCGTGCCCGCACAGACGGAAGCCATGGAGGTGGAACCGTTGGATTCCATGATTTCAGAAGAGACGCGAATGGCGTACGGGAATTCCTGTTCGCCAGGCACGACCGGAGCGATGGAACGTTCCGCCAAAGCGCCGTGGCCGATTTCCCGGCGGTTCTGACCGCCGAAACGACCGGTGTCTCCCACAGAGAAAGGCGGGAAATTATAGTGCAGGATGAAACGCTTTTCATTCACGCTGCCCGTGTAATTGTCCATGTACTGACGTTCTTCCATCGGAGCGAGCGTCGCCAGGCAAAGGGACATCGTTTCACCGCGGGCGAACATCGCGGAACCGTGCACCACAGGAGGCAGCACATTGACTTCCGCAGTCAGAGGGCGCAGCTGCTTGAGAGCCCGGCCATCGGCCCGCTTGTCCTTTTCCATGATGGAGATGCGGAAAGCCTTTTTCTGAATATATTCAAAAACCTGTTCCACATCAAAGTCAGTAGCTTCCGGATGGCGTTCCTTGATGGCGGCCTCCACTTCGTCACGCAGGGCTCCCACTTTTTTCTGACGCTCCACCTTGGAAGGGGCGTAAATGGCTTCCTCAATACGATCGCCGGCAATTTCATAACCGATTTCCAGCAATTCCGGCTTGGCAAGGCAAAGTTCATAAGCTCGCTTCTCCTTACCGCAAACGGCACGGAGCTCTTCCTGCTTTTCGCAAATGACCTTCACGTTCTCCTGGGCAACACGCAAAGCGGCGATAAAATCTTCTTCCGGCAGTTCATTAGCGGAACCTTCAATCATGATGACCTGATCCTTCGTGCCGGCAAATACCAGATCCAGCTGACTATGTTCACGCTGGGAGTTGGTCGGATTGATAACGAACTGTCCGTCAATACGGCCCACACGCACAGCCCCTACGGGTTCGGCAAAGGGAAGATCGGAAACGACACAGGCGGCGGAAGCGCCGTTAATGCTCAGGATGTCCGGTTCGTTTTCACCATCGGCGGAGAGCAGAAGCGTAATTACCTGCGTATCGTAGAAGTAGCCCTTGGGGAACATCGGGCGCAGGGGGCGGTCCGTCATGCGGCACGTCAGGATTTCCTTTTCCGTGGGACGCCCTTCGCGTTTGAAATAGCCGCCGGGGAACATACCCGCCGCAGCGGCCTTTTCCTTGTACTCCACGGACAGGGGGAAGAAGGTTTGTCCTTCCTTGACTTTGGTGGCGCTTACCACGGTCACAAGAACGACGGTATCGCCGCTGCGGACAACAACAGCGCCGTCCGCCAAACGGGCCATCTTGCCGGTTTCAATCGTGATAGGATTCGTACCAACGTTGCATTCAACTGAATGTATGCTCATTATATTTTTTGTCTTTCAATCACCCGCAGCCTCATCAGCCCATCCAGGCCGGCTCCGGGCGGGAAGCCTGAATGGCGTCAGGTACGGGCAGTGCCTCAGGAAGATGTTATCCGCAACAGTCCTTTCCCAGAAACAGAGGGGGAATACTGTCCACGCGGCAGGACGCGCATCCCAGATGGATCAAACGCTCCGGCCCAGTCTTACCGGCTTGACAGCCTGTGAAAATCCGAAAATTTCTCAAGGCATGCCCGACAGAAACGTTTCGGGAAACGAATCCCCGAACGTCGAATGAAAGCATAATCCCTGTCAAGGATAATGCAAGCAAATAGTTTGATAACCATAGCAGTCCATTTCCCTCCAGGGCTTTAAATATCCACCCGCATCGGGAGAAAAGGTATTTTTCCCATCTCACCTTCATCCATTCAATATTCTTCGCATTCCTGATTAAAATGCATTTCTCCAAGCAAAATATCCGGAAACGTCCGCCTTCCCTTCTTCACAGAAGCGGAAATGCAGAACTTAAAGGACGGACTGAGTATTTCTGCCTGACACCCATAACAGCCGCCCACTGCTTTTTCAACCATATCATTCTTTGCGCGGCTACATCATACCCGCAATACCGGACTTTCCGTCCCCATCAAACATTCACGCAGGAATAAAGGGGCAATCATGCCAACAAAAACAATCTCCACACTCCAGAATATCTTCTTTCACAAAAAGACAGGCCTTTCAACCTCTCCTGACCAAAACACAAATCCACAGTTACCCGCCATGCCCCCCTTTCCATGACAACGCTACCACGCCAGCCCCTCCCATAAAAACAACGGCCGCTGCGGAAAACCGCAACGGCCGAATCAAACGGGAATATGCTCCGCCTTTTAGCGGCGAAGGCCAAGGCGCTGGATCAGACTCTGGTACTGGGCCAGATCTTCACGCTTGACGTAATCAAGAAGCTTGCGGCGCAGAGCCACCATCTTCAACAACCCGCGGCGGGAAGAAACATCATGTTTATTCGTGCTCAGGTGTTCGGTCAGGTGGGCGATGCGCTGGGTCAGGCGGGCAATCTGGTAGCTGGAGCTACCGGAATCCTTTTCATGCATCTTGAATTCCTGCAAATTGATTTCGTTACTCATAAGTGTTTTCCTTGAATGTATTTAGCTCGTGGCAGCGGCTAATCGACACTGTGAGGGCGCCAACTATGCATCATCCAGCCCCAAAAGCAATTCAAATTTCGTCATCCCGGGGAATTTGCCTTCGGTCCTGGGAAAGCGGCCCCTCTCCATTTTCCCCGGTGTCCCAGACTTCGCGGTCCTTTTCCGTCACGGAGCGAACCACACGGCAGGGATTACCCACGGCCACTACATTGGCGGGGATGTCCTTCGTCACCACGCTGCCCGCGCCTATCACGGAATTTCTCCCAATACGCACACCCGGGGCAATCACCGCATGACCGCCTATCCATACTCCATCCTCAATGGTAATGGGCAGAGCAAATTCCAGCCCCTGCCGTCTCAGCCCCGGGTCTACGGGATGCCCGGCAGTATAAATGCCCACATTGGGACCTATCAGCACGTCATTGCCGATGGTAACGGCAGCGCAGTCCAGCACCACGAGGTTGAAATTGGCATACACGCGGTCCCCCAGCCGTATATTGGAGCCGTAATCACAACGCAGCGGAGGTTCCAGATAACACCCCTCTCCCATTTGGCCGAAAAGCTCCCGGGCCAATTCCCGGCGCAGGCTTTCATTTTCCGGAGCGGACTGGTTATAGCGGAAAACAAGCCGGCGCGCCCTGAGCCGGGCGGCAGCCAATTCAGAATCCTGGGCATGATATAAACGCCCGGACAGCATGTTATTCCAGTCCTTCGAGGCCATTGGATGAAGAGGGGGTCACAGCGTCCGCCTCAGAAAAAGGCAGCTGCCCGTTTTTCTGTTCTCCAACAGACGGCATGGCGGCGGCATCTTTTTTTACGGACGTTTCCGATTTTACAAGTTCCTTCTTTCCAGAGGAAGCTGAATTTGCGCCAGCCACCGGGGCAGCAGGCTTGTGCACCGTCCGGAACATTCCGGACGGCTTTTGTTGAAGCTCGTGAATATTCCAGTTTCCATCCCTGACAACCACACGGGTTCCTACGGGAGCTATTTCAAAGAGATTTTTCGCAATCAAGTGGGGAACACGGATACATCCATGGGAGGATGGATGACCGGGCAAGTACCCTTCATGAATTCCTACAGCCCCGTTCACTCTCATGAAATAGGGCATCTTGGCAGGTTCAAACCTCTCGCCGGGACGGGGGGAATCCCTTCGTATATCCCCATCCCGCAATTCTCCGTCAGCGTTAATAAACGCACCGTAATAGGAATGATGGTCTTCCTCCTTGGAAGCAATGAGGAAGTAGCCGGAGGGCGTCATGCCGGAACTTCTTCCGGAACTGATGGGGGCATACGCAATGCGGTGCGTCCCCCGGTAGATATACATCATCTGCTTTTTCTTATCCACTACGACCAGCAGCTTTCCGGGCAGCGACGGATCATCTTCCCACTTGAGCAGGTGCCCCGGAATAGTTCCCGTTTCTTCAAAATACCCCGTCATTTCTTCTACCGGAATATGGGAAGAGGGGACAGGGGAAAGCTCCCTTCCCGTGGTACCGCAGGACGAAAACAAAAACGGAACACACAGGCAGGAAACCAACGGATGGAAAAGGGATAATTTCATCTCAATAAGTCGCATCACTGCGTTAGACAGCTGGAGGCCGGAAAAAAGAACCGCTTTTTGACAAAACTGTCAACTATCAATCAAAAAAATCTCTTTTCCTTTACTCCTGCCCTCTGTTACCACATCCGGGCGCGCCTGCCGCGCTCCCGGCCGTTCCCGGTTCCGTGGAGCAGGCCATGGGACCAAGCCTCCGCAAAGGTTCGTGCGGCATCCGCCGTATGGGAATGCCCGTCATGCACGGGGCTTTCCGCAATGGCTCCGCCTACGCCGGGAGGCCTGGACCTGTACAACTCCAGATGCTCCACGCCTCCCGGCTCCTCTTCCCCACAGAAGCCTCGCGCCTTTTCCTGGGTGCGGGCATGGAAAAAACTGCGCTCCAGCAATTCCCTCAGCGTATTAATGCCACGCCAGACATCCGTGGTTCTGGGGACGACGCGCACATTCACCAATCCCAGCCTCCCCATATTCTCCACATAAGAAATGCCGTGCGCATCCCTCCGTGCAGCATCATGAGGCAAAAGATGGAATGTTACCGCCACACCATGATTTTTCTCCCAGTCCTTCATTTTTTCAACGTAATGGGCCAGGG
>OHSJ01000151.1_pt1 | contig 34320 bp, 27 predicted proteins | sample 1578561 | NCBI WGS metagenome assembly OHSJ01 (sample SAMEA3879571, study PRJEB24766) | human gut metagenome | biome: human-associated habitat; feature: feces | place: USA | collected 1985/1987 | reverse complement strand
CTTGTCAATTTCAATTATTCTGTTTTAATGCTACCCCAACTATTGACATTGAGCCTGTATTTTTATCAGAATTTTAAACCTCAATCACAGCACAGAAAGAGGGCTGACCTTTGTTTGGTCAGCCCTCTTAATTATTAGTCTTTATCAGCCGTTAAAGGATTTCTTCCTTCTTACGAAGAACGAACATTACACAAGTTGAGCCGATGAGAAGAGAAAGGATTACAACTGCAAGAGGAGCTTCACCTGTCTGGACAACGCCGTCATTGCCGCCGCTGTTACCAGATGTATCCGGAGTGTCGGATGTTGAGCTGATTTTCTTTGTTACAGATGTTGCATCCTGTGAAGTTACAGGAGCAATTGTAACCTTAGTTGATTCCTGCGTTTCCTCTGTAGCCTTAGTAGCCTCAGTTGATGTTGTTTCCTCAGTAGATGACTCTGCGGTTGAAGGCTCGGCTGTTGTCGGTTCTGCATAGGTTGAAGGAGTAAGCTCAGTTGAAAGATCATTTTTTGCTGCCACAGCAACAGAATCTTTCTTAACTACTTCTTTATCAACAAGAATAACTTCTTTTGAACCGTCAGTCATTTCTGTGTCCGGATTTACTTCCGAAACACGAAGCACCTCAACAACAAGGTCAACCGTCGTCGAAACCGGTGCAACCTTTGAAATGTCTTTAACATCAAAAACAACTGTTGCAAAAAGCGTCTTTTCGCTAAAGTCATAAAGACCGAGATTACTTGCACCGAATCTTACATAACCAACGCCTTCCGACTTATTCTTAAAGTTTACATATACACCTCTGCCGTCCATTGTCGGGCAAACCGACTTAGCAGTATTCACATCAGCAACCGAAAGGATTGAAGGGTCATAAGAAATGTGCCACTGCGTGTCAAGCACATTCTTTGGAGACTGCATAATATATGTAACCGTTACCTGATTCGTAACTGCATTATACTTTGCACTTGCCATTGGGAAGTAATTAGATGTTGCATTTACTGTAAGAGCAAGCGAAGATTCAGCAGACGATGTTGTACCCTCTGTTGCAACGGGGGCATCAGTTGCAGACTCGGTTGTTTCCGATTCTGTTACAACCTCTGTTGTTGATTCGGCTGTTGTTTCCTCACCCGATGGATTGTACTCTGTCGGGAACACACCGTCTTTGCCGTAATAATCGCCGGCCTTGAGGTCTGCCTTTTTAGGAGCATTGCCGTATTCACCGTTACCGTAGTAGTAGAACCACTCACCGGCAAAAAACAATTCATCCTTATCGTTCTCGGAAGTAAATTCAGGATTGATAATATAAATCATATTGTCAAAGCTTTCAACACCGTTGGGATAATAATCAGACTCGCCTTTATCATAACCCTTAAAATTAATATCGGTTGTTCGATAAGCAAGTTTATATTCAGGATTTGTCGGATCGTCTGTACCGCTAAGAGCGTTGTTCCAGATTACTTTATCAACATCGGTCGGTACATCAGAACAGTAAACATTTTTGATATCAGCATTGCGAGCTGAATAACCCGGCCACGCCGAAGGAGTATCCGAACCGTTTTCCCAATAAACACCTGCATCAGATGTATATTTGTTTTCCCAGTCATCAGGCTTGCAGAAATATATATGGTAGGTTTCAGTGCCCTCAGAAGGCACATAACTGCCTTCATCGTCCGTATCGGCAGAAACGCTTATTGCAGCAACCACTATCATTGCCGCTGTGAGCATAACAGCCAATAAAAGACTGATAACTTTTTTGGACATTTGTATTTCCTCCTTATGAATTTCCGACACCATACTTGCATCTGTATGCTTATTATAGTATAAAACGCAGTAAAAATCAAGTGTTACAGGGAATTTTGAGCCTTAATCTCAATGTAATAACAACCAAATTTTTGTGTTAAATTCCACCAAATTTGCATTTTACGGAATTTTGGCATATTTTCAACCGTAATTTCCGCTTATTCAGTCATACATAAGAGAACAAATAATAAACAGTAATGCAAAAATGCCCTCCAAAGCGGAGGGCATCAAATAATTATGTATAATTATTTAAGATTATTCAAATCTCTTGCGTGTGTAAAGAACTGCACCGCCTGCAACGAGGAGAACTGCGAGAACTGCAGCTGCTGTTGTAGCACCTGTCTGAACTGCGCTGTTGTCTGTGCTATTTGCTGTGTCAGCAGTTGAAACTGCGTTTGCAGAAGATGTTGGGTTCTGACCTGCAGTAGGAACTGTGTTCTTTGTAGGATCTGTGTTGTTGTTATTTGACGGAGTTGTTGTTGTAGGCTGATCAGGTGTAGCAGGTTTTGCATTCTTGTCTACTGTCTGAACAAGACCTGCTTCCTTAGCCATATCATAGTTAGGAAGTGAACCGTACTCGTACTTGCCTGTTTCTTCGTTAAGACCATAGTAGAAGTAGAACTCACCGGCATATGTTTCCTTACCTGTGACACTTACAGAAGTGTTGCTAGGGTCTATAACATAAATCATGTTGGTGAGGTACATTGAGATACCCCAGTCAGGATCCTCAAAGAAGTTGTCAGCAAATTTACCGAGGAATGTCTTGTCATCACCGTCAAATGCTTCCTGAGCCTTTGCCCAGAATTCGCCGTCAAGCAAATTGTCATAATATTCATTGTCGCCTTCCGAATAGTACTGACAAGAAACATCGGCAGTCTGCTTAGCAGCCTTAAACTGATCCTCACTAAACTCGTAAGTTACTTTACCTGTTGCGGCATCTTCTGTCCTTTGACCGCCGTTAAGGTAGTTGTTGAAATCAAGATTAGGAACATCTGTAGGAAGGTCAAGATAGAAGATGTTATTTTCAGCATTTTCAACCTGCATCTTATAACCCGGCCAAGCAACACCTACTGACGTACCGTCAAGAGAGCTACCTGCGTCTGAACCGTTCCACCAGTATGCACCTGCATCATGAGCATTGTACTTTTCACTCTTCCATGACTCAGGCATAAGGAAGTAAACTTTGTGTGTTTCTTTTACGCCCTCACTTGGGACATAACGACCGTCTGTATCAATAGCTGCGGAAACGCCGATTACACCTACAAGAGCAAGTGAAAGAACGAGAGCGCATGACACTATGATACTAATAAGTTTTTTTGACATTTGAATCTCCTCCAAAAAAATTTCCGATTTTTATCGGTATGAAATCATTATATAACAAAATTTTCAAAATTGCAATCTTTTTCAAAAAGCTTAAAACAAAAAAATACACAAAATTGCAATCGCAATTTTGTGTATTTAGCTTGTATTATAAAAAATTTTCCTATAAAAGATATTTATCTGTTTTATTTATCCGCATCTGCGTCGTCCGACATTGCATTATTGTCCGCCGCTTTGTTCTTTTTTTCGTCCTTTTTCTTTACGAAAATAATTGCACCTGCGGCAATCAAAACAACAACAATTGCAATTATAATAATCAATGTCGTGTTTGAACCCGAACCGTTTGCAGAGCTCTCAACAACCTTTGTAACATCTACAACCTGACTATTCTGCTGAGTTGAGATGTACTTTTTCTCAACAACTACCGACTTATGGTCGTCTTTGTTAGGTGAGTTTTCCTCTCCCATTCCGTCAATGTAGTTTACAAAATCACCCTGAATTTTTTCGGAATTTGCCGTATCATTATTTACTATTGGAACGGCACTATCCTCTACCTCTTTACCGTTCACCCAAAGCTTGCAGGTGATTTTATACGATTTGAGATATGTCATATCATCGCCGTACATATCCGAGATGAAATATGAAAGATCGGTTTTGCCTCCCTTGAGTACCTTGAATTCAGCAGAAACAAGAGCCTTGTCACCGTTAAGCTTTACGGGATTCTGAACATCTGTCCATGTAAAGGTGTAAAAATTCTTAAGTTTAGGGTTGCCAATCGCATTTTTAAAGCTTTCACAGTTTATTGAATCGGCATTCAACTTCAAATATTCATCGTTGTAAAAGAAACTCATTGCAGCTCCGATTACTTCTTCTTTTGTATCGGTCATATAAATAGCATACTTTACCGTATCGCCGACTTTAGCTGTTACGGAATCCTTTTCATCTGTTGAAATGCTGATTGTAAGGTCATCCTCGGCAGCACTTGCAGGAATACAGAATGCTGACACGGTAAGTACAGCCACGAAGAGAATTGAAAGCATATTTTTGATTTTTTTAGACATTTTTTTCATTCCTTTAGTTTGATATCCCTATTATATATCATTAAGTCTAAAATTTCAATCAATAATTTAAAATTCTCGGTGAAATTTATGTGAAAAGTAAATTAATTGCAGATTCACCTTTAAAGAAATGATATTTTAGAAATTATAATTCAAACTGATTTTCACAACATTACGATATAAAAAAACGCCCCTCGGAAAACCGAGAGGCGAAAAATTATTTTTTTAATCTGTCAACACCGTTAACAGTCTTACAATAGGAAATTCAATTACTTATTGAATCTCTTTCTTGTGAAGTAAACAACACCTGTTGCAGAAACAAGAGCTAAGAGGATAACTACTGCCATAGAAGCATTACCTGTCTGTACTGCGTTGCTGCTTGTGCCGTTAGCCGGTGTATCAGAAGTAGCTGTGTCAGCTGTTGACTGACCCTTTGTTGCAACCTGTGTAGCAGATGTAGCATCAGGTGTAGTAGGAGCTACTGTAGCAGGCTCTGTTGTTGTAGGCTCTGTTGAAGGAGCGTCTGTAGGCTCTGTAGCAGGCTCTGTTGTTGTAGGCTCTGTTGTAGCAGGCTCTACTGTTGTAGGCTCTGTTGTAGCAGGCTCTGTTGTAGTAGGCTCTGTTGTAGCAGGCTCTGTTGTTGTAGGCTCAACATATGCCTCAACCTTAGCGTCTGAGTTAATGTGATCAAAGAGATCATTAGCCATGTCGCCGTTAACTACTGCTTCATATTCTGAATCAGCATCAACTGTGCCTGTTGCAGGATTGAGCTTACCAAGTGTAAGATCAACTACATTGAGGTCAACATTTGTTGTACCTGTACCGTTAACTGTGAACACAGCCTCAACAAGCTTCTTGCCGCCTGCAAAATCATAAAGTGCAAGGTTTGAAGCATTGCCTGAAACATCATCCATATTTACCATGCCATCAGCGATTTCAGGCATTGTAAGTGAATCAAGTGTAAGGAGGTTCTTATCATATGCAAGAGCCCACTGTACTTCTTCAAGCTGTGCGTCCTTAGTGTCAAGGAGATAGTAAACTGATACCTTGTCGCCTACATTAAATGTGCCTGAACCGTTAGCCTGGCAAATATTAGATGTAGCGTTGATTGTTAAATTATCAACTGCAGGAGTTGAAGGCTCAACCTTAACAGTAGCCTTAGCGCCTGAACGTGTTGAATAATCAAATTTAGAAATGTCGAGTGTGATTGTTACATCAACGAGTGAATCTTCTTCAAAACCGGCAGAAACTGTGTTAAGAAGCATATTCTGACCATTGAATGTAAGGTCAAATTCTTCGCCTATAGGAGTTGCGCTCTGCTCGGGAAGACCCCAGCTAGCTGCCCAATCATCGTTTGCAGCAAACTTGAACTGATAAGCATCGTCTGCAGATTCAATATTTTCATACTTAATCTGATATACCTTGTCAGAAACCTGAGTCATGTGGTTAACTTCAGCGTCAACACCCCATGCTACACCGTTGAGCCAGTTGTCTTCACCGTTACCAACAACTGTAATGCTGTTAACTTCAAGGTCTGTTACCATTTTAACGCCGTCACCTGTTACAGTAATCTTGTTTGTAGCAGGATCGAATGTTACAGTAACATCACAAGCTGTTTCTACATCGAAAGTTACATTGTTATCTGTACCGTCAAGACCGATCCACTTCTGCTCGTCGCCTGTGTTTGCAACAACCTTGAGCTGATAGTTTTTACCGGCAGGAACAGCAGAGAATGTCTTTGTGAATACGCTACCGTCAGCTGTCATAACATTTTCAGGAGCTGCAGCAGGTGTACCAACCCATTCATAACCTGTAAGATTTGTTGTACCGGCAACTACATATGTAGTATCGGCAGCAGGAGCTGTTGTAGGCTCTTCTGTTGTAGGCTCTTCTGAAGCGTCGGGATCTGTTACAGTATTATTAGCTACAACATACTTATCAAATACTTCCTGGTCAACGATTGACTTGTCAGCAACCGAAACTTCTTCATCGCCGATTTCCATGTCTGTTGCAGGATCAACCTTTGAAAGACGAAGTACCTGTACATCAAGATTAACAGTAGTTGCTGTAGCCTCAGGATCAATTACTTCAAACTCAGCAGAAGCAAATACGATTTCCTTTGATGTTGTGTCATAAAGGCTGAGTGTATTACCGTTAGCTTTAATTACACCCGGAAGAGCATTCCAAACATAACTACCAATCTTTGGATATTCAAATGATTTAGCTCTGGTTGTGTTAGCTGTTGGCTTGAGTACATTTGCATCGTAGTTCATATCCCACTGGAAGTCCAACATGTCCTTATCCTTAGACTGGAACATGTATGTAACCTTTACAGTCTTCTTATCTGCGCTGAGAGTAACCTGCTTCTCAGGGAAGAGGTTTGAAGTAGCTGTAACTGTGAGACCCTTTGCAGGAGCTGCAGTTGTAGGCTCTACTGTTGTGGGCTCTGCTACTGTTGTAGGCTCTGCTACTGTTGTGGGCTCTGCTGTTGTAGGCTCTACTGTTGTAGGCTCTGCTACTGTTGTAGGCTCTGCATCAGTAACGATGTCAACCTTACCCTTTGCACCCTGCTTTGTAGCATAGTTAAAGTTTGAAAGGTCAAGTGTAAGAACGATGTCATAACCGTCTTCGTAACCAGCTGCATCTGTATCAATGATCATGTTCTGACCGTTGTATGTAAGGTCAAACCACTCATTGAGAGGAGCTGTGCCCTGCTCAGGAAGGCCCCAGTTATCTGCCCATGAACCGTTGGCAGCAAACTTGAACTGATAGTTCTCATAAGCGTCAAGGCTCTCAAACTTAATCTGGTAAACCTTTGAACCCTCAGATGTTTCTGTCATGTAGTTAGCTTCAGCATCTACCTTCCAGTCCTTACCGTTGAGCCATGCATCTTCACCGTTACCAACGACTGTAATGTGGTCAACAACAAGTTCTTTCGGAATTACAACACCTTCACCTGTTGCAGTGATTTCATTTGTTGTAGGGTTGTAAGTTACTGTTACATCACATTCCTTTGTAACATTGAATGTGAAGTTGTCATTGCCGGTATCGCCTACACCAATCCACTCTGTATCGTTTTTAACGATCTTGAACTGGTAGCCGTTGCCGACTGCTACGTTGGTAAATACTTTTTCGTAGTTACCATCGCCGTTTTCTGTCATTACATTATCTCCGCAAGTTGCTTCAGTCTCAGCCCACTTGTAACCTGTGAGTTCTTCAGAACCGGATACGAAATATGAATCGCCGGCAGCAGAAACGCTCACTACAGTTGCAACGAGTGATGTCACAACAAGCATCATAGACAGTAAAAGGCTAAGTGCTTTTTTGAACATTTTCTTTTCCTCCTTATGTGATAATGCTTCTATAAGCAGTTTAATTATACAACAATCAACCACCAAAAGTCAATGCTAAAAACTCTTGCTGACTGATTATTTGACAAAATATTGTTTTTTTGTAGGAATGCACAAATAAAATATCATTTATTTGTTATTTGTAACCATTCACATTGTGAGATTGCCAGTTCCAGCTGTCACGGCACATATCCTCAAGACTTTTCTCGGCAATCCATCCAAGTATTTTTTTGGCTTTTGTTGCGTCGGCAAAGCATTCTGCAATGTCGCCTGCTCGGCGTGGCTTTATAACATAAGGAATTTCAATCGAATTTGCCTTTTCAAAAGCCTTTACAATATCAAGAACGCTGTAGCCCACACCTGTTCCGAGATTAAAAATCTCGGTTCCCTTGTGCTCTGCGGAATATTCAATAGCCTTTACATGACCTTTTGCAAGGTCAACAACATGGATATAGTCACGCACACCCGTGCCGTCATGCGTAGGGTAATCGTTGCCGAAAACACCGAGACACTTGAGTCTGCCGGCGGCAACCTGTGTTATGTACGGCATAAGGTTATTCGGGATTCCGTTAGGATCTTCACCGATTCTGCCGCTTTCGTGAGCGCCGATCGGGTTAAAGTAACGAAGAAGAACAACAGACATATCGGGATTTGCGTTTGCGGTGTCTGTGAGAATTTGTTCCATCATAAACTTTGTCCAGCCATACGGATTTGTAGGAGAACCCTTTGGCATTGTTTCAACAAGCGGAACAGTTTCCGGAGTACCGTAAACCGTGGCACTTGAGCTGAAAATAAAGTTATTTACACCGTGTTTTTTCATTGCTTCAAGCAAAGTGAGCGTTGAATCAATGTTGTTACGGTAATATTCAACAGGCTTCTCACAGCTTTCACCTACTGCTTTAAGACCTGCAAAGTGAATTACCGCATCAATCTTATTCTCAGAAAAAATCTTTTCAACGGCATCTCTGTTACATACATCGGCCTCATAGAGCGGAATTTTTCTGCCTGTCAGCTCTTCAACTCTTTCAACCGCTACGGGACAACTGTTTGAAAAATTATCTGCAATTACAACATCGTGACCTGCGTTGATAAGTTCAACACAAGTGTGCGAGCCGATATATCCGGCGCCGCCTGCAAGCAAAACATTCATTTTAAAATTCCTTTCTTAACAATCAGCATTTTTCAGGCTCGGGATAGTCAACACCAAAGGTTTCGGCTGTAACCTTTGCCATAATCTGAGGATCAAGAGGCTTGTCGGAATAGTCTGTGTCACACTCTGCAATTTCATTGACAACATCCATACCCTCAATCACCTTGCCGAATGCGGCATACTGACCGTCAAGGTGCGGAGCGTTCCTGTGCATAATGAAGAACTGCGAGCCTGCTGAGTCGGGCATCATTGAACGAGCCATTGAGAGAACACCCTCTGTATGCTTGAGATTGTTTTCAAAGCCGTTCACGGCAAATTCGCCCTTGATTGAATATCCGGGACCGCCCATACCCGTGCCTTCGGGGCAACCGCCCTGAATCATGAAACCGTAGATTACACGGTGAAATGTAAGGCCGTCATAGTAACCCTTGTTTACAAGGCTGAGAAAATTATTTACAGTATTCGGAGCAATTTCGGGATAAAGCTCCGCTTTGATTATTTTTCCGTTTTCCATTTCAAAAGTAACAATAGGATTGCTCATTTTAAATCGTCCTTTCGGTTTATTAACACTATTTTAGTATATTATTGATAAAATAGCAAGTGTTTTAGTGATTATTTGCGAATAAATCAGCCCTTTTCAATGCTCATTGTAGCAAAAGCATTGAGGTCTGTTCCTGCAATATTTCCGCTGAGAAACTCGTAATATCCCTGTGAACCGACCATGGCGGCATTGTCACCGCAAAGAGATTTTTCGGGCATATACATTTCCCAATCACGCTTTTTACACTCTTCTGCAAGGGTTCTTCTGAGAAGTGAATTTGCCGAAACACCGCCTGCGATTACAAGCTTTTTCTGTTCCAAGTCTTCAGCCGCCTTGATAAAGTTTGTAACAAGGCAATCGACAACGGCATAGCGGAATGATGCACAGACATCAGCTTTGTTAAGCTCAACACCCTTTTGTGCCGAATTGTGAATGAGGTTGATTACGGCTGTTTTAAGTCCCGAAAAGCTGAAATCATACGGCGCATCGTGAACTGCGGGACGAGGGAGTTTGAATGCAAACGGATTGCCATTTTCCGCAACTCTGTCCATTTCAATTCCGCCCGGATACGGCATTCCCATTGTCCTTGCGGCTTTGTCAAAAGCCTCGCCTGCGGCATCATCACGGGTTTTGCCGATAATCTTCATCTTTGTGTAGTCCTCAACCATAACAATATGGCTGTGACCGCCTGACACAACAAGACAGAGAAACGGCGGTTTTAATTCTTTATTTGAAATATAATTTGATGCAATGTGTGAACGCAGATGGTGAACAGGCACAAGCGGAATTCCTGTTGCAAGTGAAAGTCCTTTTGCAAAATTCACTCCCACAAGCAACGCTCCGATAAGTCCGGGGGCATATGTAACGCCGATTGCGTCAATGTCGGAAAGCCTGCAGTCTGCATCTTCAAGAGCCTGTCTTACAACAGGAACAATTGCCTCTGCGTGACGGCGTGATGCGATTTCGGGAACAACTCCGCCGTAAAGCTTGTGTTCCTCAACCTGAGAAGCAACCACCGAGGATATTATGTTTCTGCCGTCCTCAACAACCGCTGCCGCAGTTTCGTCACAGGACGATTCTATTGCGAGTATCTTCATAATTTTCCTTTCACTACGAAACATTTATGATGAAGTTCCGTAATATCGTTAATATAATGTTTTATTACATATACATATGTCAAAAACAGCGTGTCATTAAAACAGCGTTTTCGGTTGGAGAGGAGTAGTAATTTTTCCTCTCTCCCACCTTGATAAATCCGAATTTTTCATAGAGAGAACGGGCGTTCCCGTTACTTTCACGAACCTCAAGAGTGAGAAAGCAAAGGTTATTTTTCTTGGCATAGGTCACAAGCGTTTCAACAAGCGCCGAACCTATTCCCCGATTTCTGTGTGTACCGTCAACGGCAACATTGAAAATGTAACCCTCGTCAACAACAACACTCATTCCTATATATCCGACAACGGCATTACCTTCCGTTGCGGTAAAAAACAGCGAGGTTTCGTTGTTCAGTTCTTCTTCAAGGCTGTTAAACGACCACGGATGCGAAAAACACCTTTGTTCAAGCTGTGCAACCGCCTCAAGCTGATTTTCGGTCATTCTGTCAATTTTCATACGCTTTTAATATTTCCTTTACAGAATTAACAATTTCATCACGGCAATGTCTGTACACCTCAATGTCGCCGCCGTAGGGATCGCTTATACCGAGCACGGCGATTTTTTCGGGCTGTACAAGAAAAAACTGCATCAACATTTTTGCGTGACTTTGCGACATACAGTAAAATTTTTCGTATTTTTCAATGCCGGCATCAGCCACGGCTGTTGAAGCTTTGCCCGAAAGGTCAATTCCGATTTCCTTACAGGCAATCACGGAATTTTCCGACACGGGAAGTCCCGTTGAGGTCGCAATGCCAAAGCTTTCCGCCCTGACGCAAACACCGTTTTTCTCTGCCATATCATTAAAAATTGCCTCTGCCATGGGACTGCGACAGGTGTTGCCCGTGCATACAAAGGCAATCGTTCTGTTATCCTTTTGCATCATACCAAGTCCTTCCGATTGCCGCATCGGCTGTGAGCGGAACGCTCATTTTAACTGCGTTTTCCATTTCTTCCTGAACGATGAGTGCAACTCTCATGCTCTCATCCTGCGGAGCTTCGACAATAAGTTCGTCGTGGACCTGCAGCACAAGCCTTGCACGGAGATTTTCGGCTTTCATTCGCTCGTCAACCTTAATCATTGCAATTTTGATAATGTCTGCGGCTGTGCCCTGAATAGGCATATTTCTTGCAACTCTTTCACCGAATGCACGGATCATATGCTTGCTCGAGGTGAGTTCGGGAAGATTTCTTCTTCTGCCGAACATCGTTTCAACATAGCCGTCAGCGTTCGCCTTTTCAACAACATTTTTCATATAGCTGTCAACACCGCTGTAATGGGCAAGATAGCTTTCAATGTAGTGCTTTGCCTCTTTATTTGAAACACCGATATCCTTTGCAAGTGAAAATGCGCCGATTCCGTAAACTATACCGAAGTTAACCGCCTTTGCACGGCTTCTCATAATCGGAGTTACCATATCAAGCGGCATATTGAACACCTGTGACGCTGTGATTGCATGGATATCTTCGTTATCCTTGAACGCTTTAATCATATTTTTGTCACCCGAAATATGGGCAAGCACACGGAGTTCAATCTGCGAATAGTCGGCGTCAACAAGCGCCCAGCCCTCTCTTGCACAGAAAAACTTTCTCATCTCTCTGCCAAGCTCGGTTCTTACGGGGATATTCTGGAGATTCGGCTCTGTTGAGCTGATTCTGCCTGTTCTTGTTTCGGTCTGATTGAAATTTGAATGGATTCTGCCGTCATCTGCAATGACCTTTAAAAGTCCCTCGCAGTAGGTTGAATTCAGCTTTGAGAGCGTTCTGTATCTCAGCACCATTTCAACAACTGGATGTTCATACCTCAGGCTTTCAAGCACCTCTGCATTTGTGCTGTAACCGCTCTTCGTTTTCTTTTTGCAAGGGAGTCCGAGGCTTTCAAATAAAACTACGCCAAGCTGTTTGGGAGAATTGATGTTAAACTCACAGCCCGCACTTTCGTAAATTGCGGTTTCAAGCTCCTTAATCTGTGCAGAAAGCATTTCGCCGTAGCTTTCAATGCCCTGTCGGTCAACACAGACACCGATATTTTCCATTCTTGCAAGCACCTTTGCAAGCGGAATTTCAATTTCACTTAACAACTTTTCCTGACCGTGAGCCTTGATTTTATCTCCGAGTTTTTCGCACAATTCTGCGTAACAGGCAAATGCCTCGTATTTTTCATTCTGCTCATCAGTGCAGACAGGCAGAGCGATTTCGTAAGAGGCACAAAGATTTTTGTCCGAATAATCCTTTGACGACGGTTCAATCAGATATGCCGCAAGCTCAATATCAAACACAATATTTTCAACATCAATATTTTTCTCATCGGCATAAGCGTAGAGCGTTTTGATGTTTCTTGTGTACTTTTGAAGTTCACTGTCGGCAATAAACTTAACAAAAAGTTCTTCGTCCGTGCTTATATACACCTTACCGTCAAAAAGTACGGCAAAGGATTTTAATTCTTTATTCTCTGTTTCAAAGTTGAGATAAAGCTTTTTCTCTGACTTAACATTTTTTAAAAGTGCATTTTCATCAAAATCAGACACAACCTCAAGCGAATTTTTCTCAACCTTTTCGGGCTTTGTATTTTTGTCAGCCTTGATGCCGTATTTTTCTATTAAAGAAAACAGTTCAAGCTTTGCCATAAATCCGGCACATTCATCGGCATCTTTCATATCTACAACATAATTTTCGACATTTGTGTCAACAGGAGCGTTGCAGTTTATTTCACCGAGCATACGGCTGAGAATTGCATTTTCCTTTGACGCAGTCAGCTTTTTACGCACACCGTCCTTGATTTCAAGTTCATCAAGATGGTCATAGATATACTCAACCGTGTGATATCTCTGAATGAGGTCGCCTGCACCCTTTGGACCTATTCCCGCAACTCCGGGAATATTATCCGAAGTATCGCCCTGAATCGCCTTGATTTCTATAAGCTCCTTTGGAGTTACACCGTAAGCTTCAAGAATCTTTTCGGGGGTATAAAGTATATCCTGTTTGTTTGAGCAAAGATGAACGCTTGTTTTGTCCGACACAAGCTGAAGGCTGTCACGATCACCTGTTGCAATAACGCACTCGTTTCCGTTTTCTTCGCAAGCCTTGGCGAGCGTACCGAGAATATCGTCAGCCTCAAAGCCCTCACAGGTAACAAGCCTGTAGCCTAAAAGGGTAAGAAGCTTTTTCAGCGGTTCCATTTGTGACGCAAGCTCCTCCGGCATACCTTTTCGTGTTGCCTTGTAGCCTGCATAAGCCTTGTGTCTGAAGGTCGGTGTTTTCAGGTCAAAGGCAATCGCCACGGCATCGGGATTTTCTTCATTTTTAATTTTGTACAGCATTGTAAGAAATCCGTAAATTGCGTTTGTAAACTGACCGTCCTTTGTAGTAAGCGGTCTTATTCCGTAAAACGCACGGTTTACAATACTGTTTCCGTCAACAGCAAGTAATCTCATAATTTATACATCACATTCTCAATTTTTCCGTCTTTAATGTAAATTCTCGGAACACGCTTTCCGACAAGACAGACGGTTTCGTAGTTTATAGTTCCTGTATTTTCGGCAATTGAATCTGCAGTAGGCTCACCGTTTTCGCCTGTACCGAATACGACAACCTCGTCACCTGTCTTGACATCTTCAATATCGGTAACATCAAGCATTGTCTGATCCATACATATTCTGCCCACAATTTTCGCTTTCTTTCCGTTTACCATCATATAGCCGTCTTTTGCATTCTGTCTGATGAATCCGTCAGCATATCCGATAGGAACGGTTGCAATTTTCATCTTTCTGTCGGCTGTAAAAGTTCTGCCGTAGGAAATTGTTGCACCCTTTTGAATCTCTTTTACAAAAGCGACAACTGTTTTAAGAGTCATTGCAGGAACAAGGTCAAGTCTGTCGGCAAGCTTTGATGACGGAGCAAGTCCGTAGAGGATAATACCTGCTCTTACCATATCGCAACAGGTTTCGGGGTAATCTTCAATTGCACCGCTGTTTGAGCAATGAACAACGCTGATATCAACGCCTCGCTTTTTAAGGCTGTCACGCACATGAATAAAGTTTTCATACTGCTTGTTTGTGAACTCTCTGCCCTCGGCATCTTCATCAGACACACAAAAATGAGTAAAAAGCCCCTCAACCTCAAGATTCGGCAGGCAACAAGTCTCGCAAATTTCTTCAATAGAATATTCATCCCGTGGAAATTCCTGACACATAAAGCCGATTCTTGACATTCCCGAGTCAACCTTGATGTGCATTTTGCAGATACAATCCTCTTCAACACATTTTTCGGAAAGCTCCTTTGCATACTCAAGTGAAAAAACAGCCTGAGAAATATCATATTCAGCAAGATTTTCAGCCTCTGAAACGGGAGTGTAGCCAAGAATCACAATAGGAAGTTTTGAACCGCTTTTTCTGATTTCTATACCCTCGTCAATATTTGAAACAGCAAAAAAATCCGCTCCGAGTTTTTCATAAATCTGTGAAAGCTCAACTGCACCGTGGCCGTAGCCGTCAGCCTTTATAACACAACAGACCTTTGTATCGTCTGCAACCTTATTTCTTATTACATTATAGTTATGCTCAATTGCATTAAGTGAAATTTCAGCCCAAGTTCTTTTTACCATATTCATTTCTATCTCTCCACATACCTTTTACAGTCAATTTGCAATCAATGTAATTATAATACTTTTGATTCTTCAAATCAACACAAAATCCCCCTTTAAATGCATATAAAAGTTATTTTATTCGTAATTATGTGCAAAATGTTACTCCTGAATTTTTGCAAATGCACAAATTATCTGCATAAAAGCCCTAAATACTGCAATTCACTTGATTTATTTATTCATTTTTGGTAGAATTAAAAGGTATTTGATTTATAAATTTAATTTCAGGAGGGGCATAATGACAACAAACAACATAATAGTTCTTTGTGCGTTTATAGCTTATATGATTATTATGATCGTAATAGGCTTTGTTTGCTCAAAGGGCAACAAGAACAATGAGGACTACTTTCTCGGTGGCAGAAACCTCGGCAGTTGGACAGCTGCAATGTCGGCACAGGCATCTGATATGAGCGGTTGGCTTTTGATGGGACTTCCGGGCGCCGTATACCTTGCCGGCACAGGCGAGGCATGGATTGCCGTAGGACTTCTTATCGGCACAATTCTCAACTGGTACATTGTTTCGGCAAGACTTCGTAAATACACAATTGTGGCAGGCAACTCGCTCACTATTCCGAGCTTTTTCAAAAATCGCTACCGTGACCATAAAAACATAATCAAGATTGTATCGGCTTCAATCATAGCAGTTTTCTTCACGGTTTACACAGCGTCGGCATTCAGTTCGGGCGCAAAGCTTTTTGCAACGCTCTTCTCGGACAGCGCAAGCGGTGACGAAAACTACAATCGGGTTTATGTTATCGGTCTTATCGTTGCCGCAGTAGTAATTCTTGTATATACATTCATGGGCGGTTTCAAGGCAGTTTGTACAACCGACCTCATTCAGGGACTTATGATGATTGTTGCAATCCTTACCGTTCCGGTGCTTGCATATGCAATTCTCACATTTGACACAAGCTTCAGTTCTGCGCTTGCCGCAAAAGGTGTTGAACAGCCTGCTCAGTTCCTTAACTTCTTTGTAAACGGTGACGGAACGCCTGTTTCGGCTGTTTCGATTATTTCAAACCTTGCGTGGGGACTCGGTTACTTCGGTATGCCGCATATTCTCGTCAGATTCATGGCTGTAAAGAGCAATGAAGAAATCAAGAAGTCAAGAAAAATTGCTGTTGTTTGGGTAATTATTTCACTTACTGCGTCATGCCTTATCGGTCTTATCGCAAGAGGCTACCTTACAGCACAGCTTGACGATGCAACAAGCGAATCTGTATTCATCAGAACAATCCAGCAGCTTTTCTCAGGCAACGGTGTGCTTATCTTTATCGGCGGTATTTTCCTTTGCGGAATCCTTGCCGCAATTATGTCAACAGCAGACAGTCAGCTTCTCGTCACTGCGTCGGCTGTTTCGGAGGATCTTTACAAAGGTGCTGTCAAAAAGAATGCAAGCGAAAAGAGTTCGCTTTTGGTCGGCAAAATTGCAGTTGCAGTTGTTGCTGTAATCGCATTCTTCATTGCACTTAATCCTAAATCAAGCATTATGGGACTTGTTTCGGATGCATGGGCAGGATTCGGTTCGGCATTCGGCCCTGTTGTTCTGTTGGCACTTTTCTGGAAACGCTCAACACTTTCGGGTGCAATCAGCGGTATGGCAACAGGTGCTCTGACAGTTATCATATGGGACTATATTCCGCTTGTAAACGGTCAGACGCTTTATGCGGCAACAAATCTTTATTCACTTGTTGTAGGCTTCGGACTTGCACTTATTGTGAATGTTATTGTTTCTCTTCTTTCAAAAAAGCCGTCAAAAGAAATCATGGACGAATTTGATTCAATTAAAAATATTGAAGTATAAAACACAGGGGCAGTCGCTTTATCACGACTGCCTTTTTTGTGCCTGAATTTAATATTTTCCGAAAATAAGAAAAATAAGGCATGGAATATCACAAAAATCAATTGAAATGTGCAAATATTTGTAGTATAATCTATCGTATTGTTTGTTACTATTTTATTTTTCAGAAAAGAGATTGATATGAAACTTTTAGAAGACAGAATTCTTAAAGACGGACATATTGGTGCCGATAATGTGTTAAAGGTTGACAGCTTTCTCAATCATCAGATTGATGTCAATTTTGTGTGTGAGCTTGGCAAGGAATTTTACAGACTTTTCAAGGACGAAAACATAACAAAAATTCTGACAATCGAAGCGTCTGGAATCGGCATTGCCTGTCTTGCGGCTCAGTATTTTAATGTTCCGGTTGTTTTTGCAAAAAAGACAAAGACAATCAATATTTATTCCGATACATACAACGCAACCGTCCACTCATACACTCATAAAAAGGACTATGACATAGTTGTTTCTAAGGAATTTTTGAACAAAGAAGACAATGTGCTTATCATTGACGATTTTCTTGCAAAGGGCAGCGCCTTAACGGCACTTCTTATGCTAATTGAAAAAGCAGGCGCAAAAACAGCAGGTGCGGGAATTGTTATCGAAAAAGCCTATCAAGGCGGTGGCAACCTCGTTCGTGATATGGGCATAAGAGTTGAATCTTTGGCAAAAATCAAGTCAATCAGTAAAAAAGACGGAATCGTGTTCTGCAAGCAGTAGTAATATACTGCTTGCTTATACTTGACTTTTGCTGATATTTATAGTATTATCTAACGGTAGGTCTTGCAGAAATTGAAAATTGAAAATGGAAAGTGGAAAATTTTTAATTTTCTGTTCTCTGCAATAATCGCAATTTTGATATACACGAATATTATGGATAATGTTATAGAAAACAAAAGTTTTCAGTTTGCAATAAGAATTGTACGATTATATAAATTTTTGTGTGAAGAGAAAAAAATACATTCTGTCCAAACAGTTACTTCGTGCAGGCACAAGTATCGGTGCTAATGTCACCGAATCCCAACAGGCACAAAGCAAGCCTGATTTTGTATCAAAAATAAGATAGCCCTAAAAGAAGCATCCGAAACAAAATATTGGATAAAATTGTTGGGTGCTACAGAATATTTGTCTGAAAATCAAACAAAATCTATTTTAGATGATTGTGTTGAAATTGAAAAAATTTTGGTTACTATACTAAAGTCAGCAAAGAACCAATAATTTTCCATTTTCAATTTTCAACTTTCAATTTAATAAGCGGGTGTGGCGGAATTGGCAGACGCGCTAGATTTAGGTTCTAGTGTCAACCGATGTGCAGGTTCAAGTCCTGTCACCCGCACCAAAGAAAAGGTAGGTAATATTGTATTATCTACCCTTTTTCTTTATGAAACAAAATTAGGACAGGACTTGAAGGCGACCGTAAAAAAACAGTCCGGTGGACTGTTTTTAGGGAGAGCGTTGATGAAAGTATGACGATGAACAAGCCGCATTGGCGAGGACGGAAGTTTGACATATAGCAATCACCGTCACTCGCAAGTTACCGTTATATCAATTTGTATTAGTGAATATGACGGGGAGAGAGTAACCGTAAAAACAAAAGTGGATAGAAGAAAACAACTGTTTTTAGGGAGAGCGTTGATGAAAGTATGACGATGAACAAGCCGTATTGGCGAGGACGGAAGTATGACATATAGCAATTTTTCTATTTCAACGGGTAAAACCGCTGAAACACTTGCCCGACACAGACAAACACAGCTCAATGTTTAGGTAACCCGAAAAAATAAAAATACGGAACAGATTTCTGCTCCGTAAAAATTATTTAAAGAATATCCAACCTTCAACCTTGTCGCCGTCAACCATAAAAGCTTTTTCTGCAATTTCCGCAAGCGGCGAATCGCTGTAACTGTCCGAATAAAAATTGTCAATTTTTCCGTCAGGAAAAGCCTCATAAAATCGTTTTACCTTTTCCTTGCCGTGACAGTTTACACCCGAATATTTTCCGCTGTGCATATCTACCTTTGACGCCATAAGGTTTTTTATTTTGAGCCTTTTGCAAACGGGTTTCAGCAAAAATTCAGGTGACGCCGAAATAATTACATCATCATCTTTCTTTTGCTCAAGGTAAAACGGTTTTATATTTCCTATGTATTCCTTCCAGAAATCATTTACATCCTTTTCAGTATCGCAATAGGTAAGAAATCTGTACATTTTTTCTTTAAAATCAGTTTTTGTACCTTTTTTGAATACATAGAATTTTAAAAATGCTCCCAAAAGCGATGGGGCAAGAGTGAGTATTTTTTTATGCCGTTTAAGGCAGAATAAATAGAAGTCTGCTGTTGAGTCCCCATAGTAAATCGTTTTGTCAAAATCGTAAACATTCATAATATGCAAATTCCTTTTTAGTTTTGCAAATAATTTTTGATATTCAATGCTTAACAGAAGAAAACATCTGCACTATGATTATAATATGAGAAGAAAATTTTTGCAACATTTCCTGTTAATAAGCTCATTTTGGCTGATTATCCAAAGAATATACCGTTATTCTGTTGCTTTTAACTCTGTTTTGTTGTACAATATACCATGTATTATTGTATAAAGGAGAAAATCCGTGTTTGGTTATTTGCAGATTCAAAAGAGCGAACTGCTTGTTCGTGAATCCGAGGCTTATAAGGCTGTGTATTGCGGTCTTTGCAGGCAAATGGGTAAGGATTACTCCGTGTTTACAAGATTTACGCTAAGCTATGACTGCACATTTTATGCAATGCTTTTAATGTCGCTTAACCGCTCATGCAAAGGCTTTAAAGACGGCAGATGTACCTGTAATCCTCTTAAAAAATGCAAGTTTGCAACAGATTCCGGTGACGCATACAGAAAGGCTGCCGCATTTTCAATGATATCGGTTTATTATAAAATCATTGATGATATTCAGGACAGCGGATTTTTTAAAAAGCTGTTGTGCAGAATCATAAAGCCTTTCTTTTCTCATCAGAGGAAAAAGGCGGCTGATAAGTATCCCGATATGGACAAAGCAGTTTCTGACATGATGAAAATGCAGTATGATGCTGAACATTCGGAAAAGCCGTCTGTAGATATGTCGGCTCATCCAACGGCATTAATGCTCGCTGCTGTATTGTCGGCTGAGGCTCATGATGAAATTCAAAAAAGAGTTCTCTATGAATTCGGCTATCATATCGGCAGGTGGATTTATCTTGTCGATGCCGCAGATGATATAGAAAAAGATATCAAATCAAACGGATTTAATCCGTTTGTAAACAAGAAAACAGGTGAGGTAAAATCATCGGATTTTATAAAAGCGGTGCTGAATCAGTCACTTGCAAGGGCATATGATGCCTACAATCTTTTGAACTTTACCGATTTTAAGGGAATTTTAGATAATATGATGCTTTTGGGATTTCCTGCATCACAAAACAGAGTAACAAGCAAACTTGATACGGAGGTCAATAATGAATAATCCTTATGAGGTTCTCGGTGTGTCTGAAACAGCTACCGACGAAGAAGTAAAAGCAGCGTACAGAAACCTTGCTAAAAAATATCATCCCGATAACTACACTGACAGTCCTCTTGCGGATGTTGCGGAGCAGAAAATGAAGGAGATTAATGAGGCATACGATATGATTAATCAGATGCGTCAGAAGGGTAAGGGTACAGGCTCAACAGGCAGTTCGTCATATAACGCAAATTCTTCAAGCTCACAGTTCTACAATGTAAGAATTTACATTCAGAGAGGACTTCTTGATCAGGCCGATCAGATTCTTGAAAACACAGCACAGTCAATGAGAACCGCCGAATGGCATTATCTCAAGGGCATGATTGCATACCGCAGAGGTTGGTCTGAACAGGCTTTTTCATATTTCACAACTGCGTGCAATATGGACCCCAACAACACGGAATACCGAGCCGCTCTTAACAATATGCAGAGCCAGAGAGCATACAACTACGGCGGTTATACTCAAACAAATCCTAACGCAACAGGTTCATCCTTCTGCGATATTTGTGCAGGAATGATGTGTGCAAACTGTTTGTGTGATTGTTGCAGAATGGGATGTTAATATGAAGAAAAACGGTATCAAAAAGGGGACAATGCGTATTGCGGTTTGCGGAATTATTGCGGCGCTCTCACTCGTTTTTATGATGATGACATCTCTCGTTCCAATCGGAACATACGCTTTGCCCTGTCTTGCAGGAATTCTCATTTCCTGCATAGTTGTTGAATACGGTTATGGATGGGCAATCGGTGTGTTTTGTGTAACTGCCGTGCTTTCAACGCTCTTTGCCGGCGATAAAGAGGCTGTTATATATTTCATTGCGCTTTTCGGCTATTATCCCATTTTAAAGGGTGCTTTTGAATTTAAAATCAAAAACAGGGCAGTTCAATACATACTCAAGTTTGCGGTATTTAATGTTGCCGCCATCGGTTCGTTCTTTGTCGCAACATGGCTGTTGTCAATTCCGACAGATGAATTTACCGTTTTCGGTTTTTATGTTCCGTGGGCATTTTTGATTGCCGGAAATATTTTCTTTTTGCTCTACGATTATGCAATTACCGTCTTTGTTATGCAGTATGTTCGCAGATTAAGGGGTAAAATATTCGGTAATTTTCACAAGTAATTATAATTCAAAGAAGTTTTGAGAAGGTGGACCTAAATGAAAAAGCAAAAATTGTTTGTCCGCATAGTCTGCATAGTCCTTGTGGTTCTTATGGCAGTATCGGTAGGTGCTGTTGCAATAACTGCATTTTCGGCTAATGCGGCTCAATCAACCGAGGAGGTTTCCGCAAGCGTATCAGCAGGCGCATCAGGCTATATAAATGCATCGTATGTAAATCTGAGAAGCGGTGCAGGCACGAATTATTCGGTTATAACCTGTATGGCAAAGAACACAAAATTTACTTTTGTTGACGGAAAGCTCTATAACTCAAAGTGGTACAAAATCAAGCTTAAATCAAATTCAAAGACAGGCTATGTTACAAAGGAATATGTTGCCGTAAGTTCTTCGACAACGGCATCAAGCGTAACAGGTTATGTTTCTGATGATTATGTAAATCTCAGAAGCGGAGCAGGCACAAATTATTCTGTTGTTGGTTGCCTGAGAAAGAACACTAAGCTTACTTTTGTAAGCACTTCACTCTACAACTCCGCCTGGTATAAGGTTAAGGTTACTTCAACTGCTAAAACAGGTTACATAAAGAAAGACTATGTAAAAATGAACAGTTCAACCCAACCTGCAACAAAGGCAACACAACCTACAACAAAGGCAACCAAACCTGTAACTCAGCCGACTGCGTCAGCGTCAACCGTAAGCGGTTATATAACAGACGATTATGTAAATCTCAGAAGCGGTGCCGGTACAAGATATTCTGTCGTTGAGTGTATGCGATTGAATACAAAGGTTACTTTTGTAAGCACAAAGCTTTATAACAATGATTGGTATAATATTAAGCTTACATCAAATTCAAAAACAGGCTATGTAAAGAAAGACTATGTTAAGATGAACGGTCAGACACAGCCTACGACGACTCAGCCTACAACCGCAAAACCGTCAACAGGTTCGTCTGTTAAGCTTTCCGTATCAAGCAAATCAATTTTCACAGGCAACAGATTTGCAATTACTGCAACAGCGTCGGGAAAGGTTTCTTGGTCAAGCTCAAATACAGGAGTTGCAACCGTTGACTCTCGAGGTATTGTAACAGCCAAGAAAGCAGGCTCTGCAACAATTACTGCGAAAAGCGGTTCGCATTCTGCAACCTGCAAAATTACCGTAAAATCCGGCTCATCGGTAAATATATCCAACAGCAATGTAAATCTTCCGTGGCAGAAGTCAATGCTTTTGAAATCAAGAACAAGCGGTGTCACATGGTCAAGTTCAAATACGAAAATCGCAACAGTTAAGAACGGTGTAGTTGACACGGTAGGCAAGGGCTATGTAACAATCACAGCCTCAACATCATACGGTGCGGCAACCTGTCTTATACATGTTATGCCGAGGGAAAGCGTTCGTTTCTGCTATGCGTCACCAAACTCAGCTCCGCTTAATTCAAATGTAAGCTTTAAGGCTATTACCGACACAGGCAGGGTAGGCGTGTATTTTGTAGTTACAAACGGCTCAACCTCTTATAAGGTCACCGCAAAAAATAAGGTTAAAGACGGTAACTCCTATATCTGGACAGGTACACAAAAGCTTTCAAAATCAGGCAAATGGTCTGTTAAGGCATATTCTAAATTTAAAACCGAATCAAAGTATTACACCACGGCAGGCGGCGGTGAGGGCGAGGTGTTTGTAACCTCAACAACCAATAAAACCACCACAGCTTGTGCCGAGCGCAGAGCGAGTGACGAGGTAATCAAGCTTATTGCAAACTATGAGGGATTTCTCTCGAAAGTCACAGCAGACAGCATTACAACCGATCCTACACTCGGTTACGGCAAGGTTGTAATTTCAGGCGAACAGTTCTACAACAACATAACTTCAAATCAGGCATATGCTTATCTTTGCCAGACCGTGAACAAGGGCGGATATACCACCACAACAAATTCCTACCTTGTAAATAACGGTATAAAGTTCAATCAGCAACAGTTTGACGCACTTGTGTGCTTTGCATACAATGTAGGCAGCGGTGTGTTCTACAATGACTCCGAACTCCAGTCTGTTCTCTTGAACACAGGTTCAAGCGGTACTATCAAAGCAGGCGCTTCGGGTACGGTTACAGGTTCAGATGTAAACCTCAGAAGAGGTGCAGGAACTAACTACTCCGTTGTTACCCGTATGAACTACGGAACAAAACTTAAATTTGTTGACGGCAAGCGTTATAACACAAACTGGTATAAAGTTAAGCTTTCAAACGGCACAACAGGATATATCCACAAGGACTATGTTTCTGCTTCGGGCGGTTCAAGAGATTTGAATAATGTCAATAAGCAGAACCTTATTGATGCACTTTTGCAGTACCACCATGCGGCAGGTTCTTGCTATTGGGGACTTTTGTACAGAAGAGTTGACGAGGCGGAAACCTTCCTCTACGGCGATTATGACCGTGACGGTCAGCACAATTATCACAACTTCCATTTCTCATGTTACTCAAACCCGAGTTTCGGTATCTGATATTAATTTTTGCAAAGAAGGTCTTAAAATGAAAAAAATAGGTTTCATAGGCGCAGGTAATATGGCAACAGCCATTATAAAAGGTCTTATGGCACAAAACGACGGCAAGGCTGATTTTATCAATGTTTTTGATGTAAGCGAAGAAAAGTGTGCCGCTATGAAAAATATGGGTGCAAATGTAATGACATCTGCCGATGAAATAGCAAAGAACAGCTCAATTGTTGTTCTTGCAGTCAAGCCGCAGAATTATCCCGAAGTTCTTGAGTCCCTCAAAAACAGCATTACAACAGCCAAAACCGTAGTATCAATTGCCGCAGGCATATCTATTGCGTATGTAAGAAAAGGTCTTGAATGTGACTGCCCTGTTGTAAGGGTTATGCCTAATACGCCTCTCTTGCTCAAAAAGGGTGCAACAGCCCTTTGTCCGTCTGAGAATATCAGCGATGATGACAAAACAATCGTTTACAATATGTTTGCAGGCAGCGGTGTTTGCGAATATATTGACGAAAGCCATATGAATGAAATAATTGCGGTAAACGGCAGCAGTCCTGCTTATATTTATCTTTTTGCAAAGGCTATGGCTGATTACGCAAAGAATTGTGGAATCGACTATGACAAGGCCATGAACCTTGTCTGTGCAACTCTTGAGGGTTCGGCAGCAATGCTCCGTGACAGCGGTGAGCCTGTTGAAACACTCATTGACAGGGTTTGCTCAAAGGGAGGCACAACAATTGCCGCTATGGATAAGCTTAAAGAACACGGTTTCTATGAGGCTGTTCTTGACGGCATGGACGCTTGTACAAAGAGGGCAGAGGAGCTTGGCAAATAATTTTGCCTTAACATAAAATGAATACATTCCTCATATATTTTAACGGACAACCAATGAGAGGAATGTATTTTATGAAAAGCATTGTATTTTCTTTTAAAAAGCGTTATCTTTTTCGCAGATCAAAGGGAATTTCACCGTCTGATGTCAGATTTTTTATAAGGCGATATTCCGTGGTGCTTATCTTTGTTTCGGCTTTTCTTACCGGACTTGTTTTCGGTTCAATTTATGCGTCAAAAGCCGATAAGCAAATGCTTGATTCCCTTGATTTTCTGTTTACTACAAATCTTGATGCAAGGCTCGGTCAGAATGCCGTCAGCACATTTTGCGCCTGCTTTGCATCTGATTTTATATTTCTCACGGTTGTATTCCTCTTGGGACTTGCACCGTGGGGAATACCGTTTTTGCCGTTTGTTTCAGCATTTAAAGGCTTTGGAACAGGACTTACTGCGGCATATCTTATTATTACATATTCACTTAAAGGAGCAGGTTTTTATCTGCTTGTTGTGTTGCCGGGAACATTTTTGTTCTGTCTGGCACTTGTAAAGCTGTCGGCATATGCTTTTGAAATTTCAAAACAGATGTTTTTCAGCTTAATCGGTCATTCTCATCAAACAAATTCTTTGAAAAATGAGGTGATTGATTTTTGTTCCCGATCTGTTTCGGCACTCATAATGACCTTTTGTTCAACCTTGCTGGACACGGCTTTGTGGTGCTTGTTTTCGGGAGCGTTCAATTTTTAATTTTGGAGGGCGCTATGGCATCGGAAAAGAACGCTGTAGCATTGACAGGATTTTTCTCGTCATTGTTTCACAATTTACCACGACTTTTGCTAACGAATGTGCTTTTTGCATTGCCGTTTGCCGTAATATTCGGAATGTTCTTTTTGATTAATACCCTTACGGGTCTTAATTCAATGTTTATATATTTTCTTACGATAATTCCGCTTTTTCCGTTTTATGCCGGCGTAACTCAGGTTACTTCCCATATGGTAAGGGGAGAGGAGAATGTTGATGTTTTCTCAAATTTCATCGGCGGAATAAAGGAAAATCTGCTCAGATTCCTCATACACGGCGTTGTGATGTATGCCGCTGTTTTTATCAGCTACTACTCAATTGTCCTTTATCTTGGACTCGGTTTAAAGAACGGAATGTTTTATGTTCCGCTTGTTATTTGTATTTTAATTGCAATTTTCTTTCTGTTTATGTTCTTCTATGTTCCGCCTATGACGGTTACTTTTGATATCAAGATGAAGGATATTTACAAAAACAGCGCACTTATGACAGTCGGTGAGCTTAAACACAATCTGTTTGCAGTTTTCGGAATTTTTATTTTATTCCTTGTTTGCGCAACGGTGCTTATGTGCAGTTTTACTCCGGTACTGCTCATCATTTTCACAATTGTTCTTGCATTGTTCATTGTTCCGTCAATTTTATCTTTTATAATCAATTCTGCAGTTTATAAGAATATGTATTCAATGATTGTTGACAGGGATTCAAAGAGCAAAACGATTGATAAGAAAATGGAGAACAGACGCAAAGGTCAGTTCCGTGATGATGAAGAGCCTGTTGCAGAAGATTATTCGGATCTTGAAATTGATGAATCGGCTGACGGTGATGAATTTATTTTCTATAACGGAAAAATGATGAAAAGAAGTTATCTTTTAAAGCTTAAAAAAGAGGCTGAAGAAAGGAAGAACGCAAAATGAGCGGTAAACACGCAGTTAAAAGTTCAAAAAAATCATTGATAATAATTATTTGTGTTGTTGTACTTGTTGCAGTAATTGCAGGTGCGGTTATCCTGTTTATGAATCTTTCGGGTAAAAATAATAATTCGGCAACAACAGTACCGACTGTGGCTGCTTCAACAACCACCGATAATACAAACTCAACACAGAATGTTTCCAACTCTGTATCCGAAACCACACAGCCTGCAACCAAATCGGGTGAAGCTTCACAAGAGCCGACAGAACAGGGATACACAGCCGAAACATCTTCAAATGACAGTGAAATTGTTGTTCCGACAATCAGCGGAGAGAAGCAAAAGCCAAAATTCAGTGCAACTCTTATTCCGTACTATGCAAAGGATGAAAATTCTTCTGAAGAATATTCTTTGAGAGATCTTTTCGGCTCTGCTTATTCAGGCGGCGGATTTACTTTTAATGAGGACGGAACATTCATTGACGGAATCACAAGTGCCTCGGCAAATTCGGGTGCGTACATTGTTGAGGGTGACTCCGTTGTAATAACATATTCCAACGATAAAAATGTTATTGCTGCCGTAACCGAATGGAACGGTGATGTTCCTGCTGAAATTACCGTAAACTACGGCGGAATTATTGTATCCTTTAAGTAAAATATCGGTGATTAAATGAGTAAAAAATCTGTTAAAAAGCCTGACTATGCAAAATTTGAGGCTAACAGGGCTGTAAAAAAGAAGAATAAGAAAAAGAAAACAACAGCAATCGTTTCATCGGTTATTGCCGCCTGCATATTTATCATTGCGGCAATCGTTGCCGTTAATGTGCTTTCACCGTCAGTAACCGCCGAGCTTACCTCATCTGCATGGGTTCCCGAAGGTGCTAAGAATGCGAGCGGTGATGAGGTTGAAATGAGTGAGGTTTACAACACAAATTACAGCGCTTATCAGGGTTCTATGTCATTTTTCGATGACGGCACTTTTACTTTATGGCTTTCGCCGGGAAGTCCGGATGACGGAACTCACAGCGGAAAATATACCGTGTCAGCTTCGGACAAAGTCAATTTGTCATTTGATGACGGAACAAATACTTCCGCCGCACTCACACAAAAGAACGGTAAAGTTTCGGCTGTTGTGCTTAAATATAACGACTATGAAATCACATTTGTAAAACAGTGAATACTTAAAAAACAAAAGATATACGGTAAAATTTTCTGCCGTATATCTTTTTTATTTTTCTATATTCCGTCAAACAGACTTAGCTGTTCGGTTTTGCTTTCAAACTTATGCAAATACGAAAACACATTTTCAACTCCGAACATAATTCCGTGATTTCTGCAAACTTCTGAAATCCTGTTCACCAGAACATTATGGTTACTGCTCGTAAGCTGATATGAATTTCCGTATGTATAAATGTATCGTTCTTTCATATTCGGAAAGTGTTTGTCAAGCCGGCTGTAAAAATATTCTCTGTCACCGTCACGCAGAGTAAGACCTATGCCAAAGCATATTATTCCACGAACCTTTGCGTCAATGCAATACTTTAAAAGTCCGTCGATATTTTCTTTTGTATCATTTATAAACGGTAAAAACGGAGAAAACCACACAACACTCGGAATACCGTTTTCGTGAAATGCCTTGAGTGTTTCAAATCTTTCTTTAGTAACGGAAACATTCGGTTCAATTATTCTGCAAAGACTTTCGTCTGCCGTTGTAAGCGTCATCTGTAACACAGCCTTGCTTTTATCGTTTATTTTCGTAAATAGGTCAATATCCCTCATAACAGATGCCGACTTTGTCTGTACAGTTACACCGAATCCGTAGCGGTTGATTATTTCAAGACATCTTCGTGTCAGTTTCAGTTCTTTTTCAAGGGGAATGTACGGATCGCTCATCGCACCCGTACCAATCATACATTTTCTGCGTTTTCTTTTTAAAGCGTTTTCAAGCAATTCCGGGGCATTTTCTTTCACCTCAATATCTTCAAATCGGTGATTCATCTGATAGCATTTACTGCGTGCGTCACAATAAATGCATCCGTGTTGACATCCTCTGTAAATGTTCATGCCGTTTGCGGCAGATAAAATTCCCTTTGCTTTGACCTTATGCATATAATCCTCCGCTTATTGTTTGGCATCGACAAACCACCTGTTTTCCTCCAAAAACAGGTATCGTTCTTTGCCGAGAATATGGCAGGTGTAGCGTATTCCCGCACCGCCTGCTTTGAGAGATGCCGCATACCGCACATCGGAAATTTTGTCAATGCGGTATCTCCTTCCGTCATCCCACACAATATATTCGGGGATAAGATCTCCGTCACAATCAAATGTGGCAGTAACTTTAACATACTTTTTCATAGTTTGTTACCTCCCTTAAAATCAGAGAAACATCTTTAATTTTTTGCCTAAGATGCATCGTTATCATAAATATCCGACAGGATGAATTGTATGATCCTCCTTTGGGTTAAAATCCGAAAGCTCCTTGTCATCAAGCAAAACGGCTGGGCGAACAGCATAATTGCCGAATCGCTTTTTTAATCTGTCAAGTGTTTTGTCAAGCTGTTCGTTCTGAATAAGTCGCTTTTCATCACGCAAAAGGCTCATCTGGTGCGGCTGATCATCGTGAATAAAATCCGTAACGCTTACCCCGATACTTCTCAGCGGTTTTTCCATTTTATAGCTTTTTTTGAAAAGCTCAATAGCCGTATTTGTTATATCCTTTGTAAGATTTGTGTGGATTTCCATTGTGTGCTGTCGGTTGAATGACATCAGCTCGTTGTCACGAATCGTAATGCAAACCGTTTTTGCCATAAATCCCTGTTCACGCATTCTTCTGCAAACGCTGTCACACAAAACGAATATAACCTGTTTTACATCGTTAAAGGTTACCATATCTTTCGGAGTTGTGGTTGAGTTACCGATTGACTTTACCTCGCTGTTTTCGTTCATATGGGCAACAGGGGAAGAGTCGTATCCGTTTGCAAAGCCGTAAATTAGGTCGCCCCATTTTCCAAGATATGACCGCAACAGCGTAACATCGGCAGTTGCAATATCTCCAATCGTATAAATGCCGATAGATTCAAGCTTTCTGCCCGTTGCTCTGCCAACATACAAAAGGTCTTTTGCAGGACAGTTCCACACAATATCTCTGTAATTTTCCCGTGTGATTTCCGTTATAGCGTCAGGCTTTTTATAGTCACTTCCGAATTTGGCAAAAATTTTATTAAAGCTGACTCCGATGCTTACGGTTATTCCGAGCTCCTGCTTTATACGGCGATTAATTTCGAGTGCAATCTCTTTGCCGTTCATATTCTTATTGTCGGTAACATCAAGCCATGCCTCGTCAAGTCCGAACGGCTCGATTTTGTCGGTGTATTCGCTGTAAATTCTCCTCGCCATTTTTGAAAATCGCTTGTACAACTCAAAGTGGGGAGGAACGGTTATGAGGTCGGGACATTTCTGCTTTGCCTGCCAGATTGCCTCGCCTGTTTTTATATTATACTTCTTCGCAATCTCATTTTTAGCAAGAATAATTCCGTGCCGATTTTCCGCATTACCGCTCACGGCAACAGGTTTGTTTCTGATTTCGGGATGATGCAAACACTCAACGCTCGCATAAAATCCGTTACAGTCGCTGTGAAGAATAACCCTGTCTTTTTTATATTTGCTTTTGTCAACGGCACAATTAATATTCACAACGCATCACCTCGAACATTTGTTTTTATTTAATTATAGAACAAGTGTTCTATAAAGTCAAGCGTAATTTTGTCGCTTGCGGCAAAAGAATCGGTGTATAATTTTGTTTGATTAAATAAATTTTTTAATGTACAAAAATTTATTCTTGTAATTATTGACAAATATTGTTGAAAGTGATATTATGAAAATGAAATTAGATATCACTGTCTTAAATGATACAATAAAATTATAACCGATTTATTGTATGGTCGTGAGTTTATTTTTTGCTTTTTTGGAAAGGAGAATTGTTATGAGTATTAAAAAAATAAGTGCTTTATTACTTGCTGTATTATTAATTGCAAGCACCGCCGTTTTTTCTGTTTCAGCGGTGTCACAAAGTTATTCGTATATTTATAATTATGCGTTAAAAGTAAAGATGGATATTTCATCTACCGGTGGAAAAAAGCCGTACGCATATTACTATTATGACCATAGTTATAAGTTGGCGGAAGAAATTTTATCTTTATCGGAAGAAACAGAGAGTATAGAATTACAAAATAAATATGATGAATTAAAGGATTTTTATGAGAATCCGTGGATAAGCCCAAGTGGTGCCGGCTATACTTGCTATTATGCTGTTAATGAGAAAAACGATAATAACTGGTACTCTGACGAAATTTGGAATACATTTGTTGAAAAAAGGGAAAAGCTTTTTAATGCCCTTAGTGTTAACAATCCGAATTTTGAACTTAAAGAGTATGGCGAGGGAATTCTCGATAAAGATTATACTATTAAACAACAGAAATACATAAGTGAATGTTTCTATGAATTATTGGAAGTTTTTAATACAATGACCTGTCAGAATATTGTTCTCGGTGATGTTAACGGTGACGGAGTTGTTAATGTATTAGATGTTACGCTTGTTCAAAAATATATGGTAGGTGTGGTTGATTTTAACTGTGCACAGAAGTTGAGAGCAAGAGTGAATTGGAATGCCTTTCCCATAACTGTCAAAGAGAGCACTACCATACAGAAATATATTGTCGGTTGTACAGATGTATATTTCTATACCGGTGGAATCGTTGAAAATGAAAGCGATTTTGCAACATCTTTGGATAACTGGGAGATTTGTTCTCAGTGGTAATTAAAGTTATATACAAAAAGACTTCGTACTCTGTTGCGAAGTCTTTTTCTGTTTTAACATAACATTACGATTGATTACAGCTGTGTAACTGTCATTTACAAAAACGAGATATTGTGGTAGAATTTACAATGTTAAATTATGTAAAAGTGTCGGATATTACAGATGTTTGTCCGAAAGCTATTTTGTATCGGAGGTTTTATTGATGGAAGCTTACAAAAAGGAATTCATTGAATTTATGGTTGATTGTCAGGTTCTCAAATTTGGCGATTTTGTTACAAAGAGCGGAAGAAAAACTCCTTTCTTCGTAAACACAGGTTTCTACAGAACAGGCGCCCAGCTCCGCCGTCTCGGTCAGTATTATGCAGAGGCTGTCAACAGCAAGTTCGGCCTTGATTTTGATGTTCTTTTCGGACCTGCATACAAGGGTATTCCGCTCTCTGTTGCCGCAACTATTGCAATCAGCGAAAAATACGGTCAGGATATCCGTTATTGCTCAAACAGAAAAGAAGTTAAGGATCACGGCGACAAGGGTATTCTTCTCGGCAGTCCTATCAATGACGGTGACAGGGTTGTTATCATCGAAGATGTTACAACAGCAGGCACTTCAATTGAAGAAACTCTCCCGATTATCAAGGCTCAGGGCGATGTAAACCCAATCGGTCTTGTTGTTTCCGTTGACCGTATGGAGCGTGGCAAGGGTACAAAGAGCGCACTTTCCGAGATTGAAGAAAAGTACGGCCTTAAAACAACTGCAATCGTAACAATGGCAGAGGTTGTTGAGCACCTTTACAACAAGGAATACAAGGGCAAGGTTATTATTGACGACAAGCTCAAAGCCGCTATTGACGCTTACTATGAGCAGTACGGCGTAAAGGAATAACAGCTTTTAATTATTAATATTAATCAGTCGGGGCGGTTTTATCCGCCCCCAAAGTTTGAAAAAACTTATTTTGCGGTGGGGATAATATGGCACGGACAACCGATAACGAACACAGCGGTCATCGTGAAAGAATGCGTAAAAAGTTCATAGAAAACGGCTTTGATGTGTTTGAAACGCACGAGGCTCTTGAAATGTTCCTTTACTATGCTATTCCGAGAAAGGACACAAATCCTCTTGCACATCGTCTGCTTGACCGTTATATTACTGTCGGCGGAGTGTGTGACGCTCCGATTGACGAGCTTATGAAGGAATTCGGTCTGTCTGAAAATGCCGCCGCATTGCTCAAAATGTTGCCCGAAATGGCAAGGCTTTATACCGAATCAAAGATGTCACATGATAATATCATCGACTATGAAAATCTCGGTAAAATATTTAAAGCAAAATTTATCGGTCGAACAAACGAATGTGTCGCTCTCATGCTCGGTGATGCAAAGGGCAAGATGATTTATTTTGATATAATTTCAAAAGGTTCACTCAATTCATCCGATATGCCCGTCAGAAAAATTGTTGATTTGTCACTTCGTCACAATGCCAAAACTGCGTTTATAGCACATAATCATCCCAGCGGAACGGCTCTGCCTTCGGGAAGCGACCTTGACACAACAATAGTTTTGAAGAGTACGCTTGCAACTGTCGGAGTTGAGCTTATCGACCATTTTATAATAACCGATGATGATTATGTTTCTCTCCGTGAAAGCAGGCTTGCGGGGAACATCTTCTATTATGAAAAGTAATAATGTTCTTTAAAAGAAACATTTGACAATTTAAAACATCTGTTCTATAATTAAAATCGAAATTTTGTTCGGATATGTATTCTGTTACAGGACTTTTGTAATAAAGAGCCTTGTAACAGGAAACATAATAAAAAATCCGTATTTGGAATGTGATGTGTATTATGGAATTTAAACTTCATTCAAAATATCAGCCGACAGGCGACCAGCCGCAGACAATCGAAAAGCTTGTAAACAGTATAAATGCAGGCAACCGTGAACAGACTCTTCTCGGTGTAACGGGTTCGGGTAAAACTTTTACAATGGCAAATGTTATTCAGAAGGTTCAAAGACCGACACTTGTGCTTGCACACAACAAAACTCTTGCGGCTCAGCTTTGCAGTGAGTTCAAAGAGTTCTTTCCCGACAATGCGGTTGAATATTTTGTGTCATACTACGATTACTATCAGCCTGAGGCATATGTTGCACAGACGGATACTTATATTGAAAAAGACAGTTCAATCAATGACGAGATTGATAAACTCCGCCACAGCGCGACGCTTGCACTTTCCGAAAGACGAGATGTAATTATTGTTGCCTCGGTTTCTTGCATATACAGTCTGGGCGATCCTATTGACTACCGAAATATGGTAATCTCACTCCGTCCCGGAATGGAAAAGTCCCGTGATGAGCTTGTAAAAAAGCTTGTTGAACTGCAGTATGAACGCAATGATGTAAGCTTTACCCGTAATAAATTCAGGGTTCGTGGTGATGTGGTTGAAATTTTCCCTGCCGCATCAAACGATTCTATAATCCGTGTCGAATTTTTCGGAGATGAAATTGACAGGATTTCCGAAATCAATCCGCTTACGGGCGAACTCAAAGCGATTCTGAAACATGCCGCAATCTATCCTGCGTCACACTACATTGTGTCTGGAGATAAGATGAAAAAGGCTCTTGCGGAAATTGACAGGGAGCTTGAGGAAAGACTTGCATATTTTCGTGAAAACGGAAAGCTCCTTGAGGCACAACGACTTGAACAGCGTACAAGGTACGATATGGAAATGTTGCAGGAAATCGGATTTTGTACGGGTATCGAGAACTATTCAAGAATAATGTCGGGCAGAGCGCCAGGCTCATCGCCGTACACGCTTTTAAGCTATTTCCCCGATGATTTTCTGCTCTTTGTCGATGAGTCCCATGTAACGCTTCCACAGGTACGGGGAATGTTTGCGGGTGACTATGCAAGAAAAAAGAGCCTTATTGATTACGGCTTCAGACTTCCGTCTGCACTTGATAACCGTCCGCTCAACTTTGACGAATTCTATTCAAAAATAAATCAGGCTGTTTATGTAAGCGCAACA
>OHSJ01000145.1_pt1 | contig 35546 bp, 28 predicted proteins | sample 1578561 | NCBI WGS metagenome assembly OHSJ01 (sample SAMEA3879571, study PRJEB24766) | human gut metagenome | biome: human-associated habitat; feature: feces | place: USA | collected 1985/1987 | reverse complement strand
CCGACTGCATCCCGAGTGAAATGCGGTTGAAGCCCGCTTCTCTGAGCTGCCGCAGTGCTGATACCTCCCGCGCGCTATCGGGATTCGCCTCGGTCGTGATCTCAGCATTTTTGTCCACGCGGTAATGGGCAAAGACCGTCTCTAAAATGCGGCAGAGCCGGTCTGCGCCGAGATAGCTCGGCGTGCCGCCGCCAAAGTAGATCGTGTCAACGGTATGGCCTTTCGCCTGATCCGCCCAGCGGATCAGATCGCGCTGCAAAGCCGCGGTGTAGGCGTCCATCTTCTCCTCCGAATGAGGAAGCGAGTAGAAGTCGCAGTAAATGCACTTCGCCTTGCAGAACGGGATATGGAGATACAGTCCCAGCGGTCGCATCGCGTCAACTCCTTTGCAAAAATGTCCTCGCCCATTGTAACACAAACCTCGCCGCGCGCAAGACGGTATCGCGCGGATATTTCGTCCATTTCCCGCAAACACTACGACAAAAGGAGTGATTCTTCATGGATATGACGCCTCAGGAATATCAGGAGTATGTCAAGCGCCTTGCGCCCAAATCGCCCATTTTCAAGGATACCGCCTTTGCCTTTTTCATCGGCGGCGCGATCTGCGCGCTCGGCCAGCTCATCCAGAACGGCTTTCTCTCGCTCGGCCTTGCAAAGGCGGACGCAGGCACGGCGACCTCGATCTGCCTCATCTTCCTCTCCGCACTTTTAACAGGCTTAAACCTTTACAATTCCATCGCGCGCTTTGCCGGGGCCGGCACGCTCGTGCCGATCACGGGCTTTGCCAACTCCGTTGTCTCCCCCGCCATCGACTTTAAGAGCGAGGATTGACCTATAATAGACATACAGTCGGTTCTATGGAGTGAGTATGCTGATTTAGTCCAAAATCAAAGCTTCCTCCCGACTTATCATTTGCACGCATTCACCTTAAATGGTGGGTGCGTGCTATTTATGTTTTCAATGCATTTTCATAATACCTCATCAGCCTATTTTAGTCGATGGGAAAATTTTTCTTTTTTGAAGGGTGGTCAAAAGGGGTGCCATTTCTACATTCATTACGAGAGGTGCATTCGAGGTGTTTTATGACTTGCCGACCGCAGACTCTCAACCTGTTACCACAGCACTGTACCTTGAAAATCGAATACGATTCCAAGACATCACCGTGTTCGAGCCACTATGAGCAAGTGAAAGGGGCCTGGTCAAGCTCCATTGCGACGACAGCACGGGAAAATAATGGTACACTCGTCCGGCTAGGTCTCAAACCGAGGGACGACGCACCCACAAGCATGGGCCGAGGCTGAAATGCCTGTGTCCCCCTGACCAGGGGACTTGGAATCGACTCTATTTACAACTCTGTCAGGAAGGAGGTGTATGAGATGAGCTGCACACAAAAACAACAGTTGGTGTGCTTTCCGAAGGTAAGAGTTTATAAGCCGTGGTTCCGACACTTCAATGATCACAAGGATTTCCGGAACGAAGGAACTGTCCATCTATTCAGTCTCATGGCGCTCTTCAGCTACGCTAATTTTCGATCCAATGAACGCGTGATCAATGGCGACCGATATATGGAGGCACCGGGTCAGTGGATTTGCAAGCTCGGGGCATTGCCCAGAATCCTTCGAGTCCACTCCAAGGCTCAGGCGCTTGAGCTGATGGAGTACTTCCAGGATCATGGATTCCTTACCTTTGAGATCTTGGATGAGGAAAAGGAAATACTCCGCTTTACGATTTCCGATTGGAAAGAGCACTGCACACACCTACAGTATAACTATTACAGCTATAAAGGATCAGGATTCTTTTTCTTCCCGCTGCCTGTTGGCAGACTGCTTCTGAAGATTGCACGAAAGGAAGTCGGAATTGTATTCAGTGAATTGGACGCCATCATGGATATGTGGCTCCACACAATCCTGAATGACCCCAAAGTGCGAGGATCTGAGTATATGCCGGTTGTCTATTACTCCAATATGCGAGGTATGCCGCTGCTCTCATATACTTACCTTGCTCGTCGTTGGGGCTGGTCAAAGTCCCGAGTCGGACGCTTCATGTTGAAGGCCGGCGAATATGGAATTATCAGCCGTGTGAGTTTTTCCAGCTCACGCGGCTCTGTCATTTCAATGTGCCGTTATCGTGAGATGATCTACGGTGAAGGCTGTGAGGAACTCGAGCTAAGCAGGATTGGCGAGATCATTGGTATTGCTAAGGCGATTGATGTGGTGGAAGCAGACGACAGCAAACTCGACATCAGCGTCGAGTCTCGCGTCCCTCCGGAGAAAACAATAGGTAAAGCCAGAAAGTCCTTGAAAATACAGGTGTTTCTGGTGGTTCGCTCCTCTTTTTTTGCTCGGCAGATTCCATTAGTCTTCTACAGTTCTTTAGACTGGGAGATGTCTGAACAGGAGAAGAGTAGTCGTGACCCGCCCAAAGAATCCACACTCGGAAAGGAGATGAAATCATGACCTCTGACAGCACACCCGTCTTTGCGCTTGAGAAGGAAGCGTTGAAGACGGAGATTGAGACTGGCCTTCAGGTTGGCGTAGATCATCTGGAGGACAAGCCGATGAAACGCAAGCCTGTGGAAAAGTATCACAACACCAGGCACTTGCTCAAGCAATACCGCAAGGTGGCCTATGCGATCCAGATCTCGGAGTCTGACATGAATGTCAGGATGGAGATGGAACATGGCACCCGGCTTTCCACACTGGAGGTCAATGCAGAGCTTGCTGGAGTTGATTTATCCGGCTCAAAACTTGAAGGATATGCACGCACGGTCATCCGGAGCAAGAATATGCTCCAGATCATCAAAAACGCGCTGAACACGGTAAGGCTGGATCCGGATCATGGGGAGTTGATGTACCAGATCCTCTATCTCACCTACTTCTCGGAGAGGAAGCTGGCCAACCGTGAAGCGATCCTTGCAGAGCTCGAGCGAATAGGTTTCCAAATGTCGATGGTGACTTATCACAGTTACCTCAATATGGCGATCAAAGCCATAGACCGCATTTTATGGGGTTATACGGCTCGTGATTGTATGGAAATCATCAAGCAATTTCTGCCCTGAACTAAAATTGAACTATTTCCGAACTGTATTTGAAGTCCTGATTGATTGCATCTGTATTCCATAAATGCTAAGATGATAGCGTCGAAAAGTTTCATCGATGGACGGCCCTCTGCTCTGCCGGGGGCATTTTTCATGCATAAGCCAGGAGTTTGGGTCGCACTGCCCAAGCCCCTGGCTTTTCTTTTCGGCTCTAGTTGAAAGGAGGACTTCCCAGTATGAATCAGAACAAACCTGCCGTCGTCAAGAAGCTGCAGGAGCGATTCAGAAATATAAGCGTTGGTCGTGGACTGTATATAGCATTTGTGATGCCTACGATGCTGAGCATGTTTTCCACTCGTGCTTTCGCCGCGGATACCATTTGGACGAAGGCGAGTGCGATCATGCAGGATGTGTATAAGCAAATCCTCAGTATCAGCACTATTGCCGCAGTTGTTACGGCTGCCGTTGCGCTTCTTCTGATGAACTTCTCCAGATCCGGACGGACGGTTGACGAGTCCCGTGCTTGGTTGAAGCGGATCATCATTACTTGGGCTATCCTGAATAGCCTTGGCTTTATCATGGCCTATGTGACGCCTTTCTTCGCCGGTGGCACTTGGACGCCTTAAAGGAGAAACAAGATATGAAAAAAAGCATCATCTGCTTGGTATCCGGTATCATCGCTGGTATCGCCATGTGCTTGACAGCGGCTTACTTCCTGCCTGAGAGCAGCTTCGACGACGAGTTGGGCTGCTTCTGATCTGACGCAGGAGGTGTTACATGGGTATCTTAGACAGCATTGTTGAGTGGATTGCCACGCAGATCATGAACCTGCTGGACCTGGTCACAGGCTCCGTTCTTGGAGCGCTGGGTTGTGACATGAGCACTTTCTTGCGTTACTTTCCAGCCGCTGAGACGCTCTACGAAGTCTTTGCAGCGATTGCTGTTGGCTTTGTCCTTTTGAACCTCGTGTGGCAGCTCTTCAAAAACTTCGGGCTTGGTGTGGGCCTTAGTGCGGAGGACCCTACCAAGCTCGCCATCAAGTCTATCCTCTTCATTTTTCTGGCACTGTTTGCCGATCAGATCATGGTGCTCATCCTGGGAATCGCCGGCACACCATATGACTGGGTTGTCGATACAGCACTACCTCCCATTGAGTTTTCCAACTTCGGTAGCGTGCTCACGGTGATAGTCGGATGCCTCGCCTCCGGATCCGTGAGCCTTATTGTTTTGATCCTTGTGATCATCATTGCCTGGAACTATATCAAGCTCCTGTTTGAGGCAGCGGAACGATATATCCTTGTTGGAGTTCTGATCTATACGGCGCCCATTGCGTTTGCGACAGGAGCGTCAGAAAGCACATCTAATGTATTCAGCGCGTGGTGCCGAATGCTTGGTGGTCAGCTTTTCCTTTTGATCATGAATGCATGGTGCCTGCGCCTGTTCACAAGCATGGTTGGCAACTTCCTTGCCAATCCGCTGTCCATATGAGGAGGTAGACATGAAGCGAAAACGCATATTTACAATCCTTGTGCTCGTGCTGCTCACCTGTGCTCTGTCCACAACTGCTTTTGCCATCGATGAGAGTGAAGTGGAAAGTGCCATTGCAGCGTCCAGTCAAGAAGAAGTTGCCGGCAATATCTTCATCTGGTTCCTGTGTGCCATTGGGTTCCTCAAAGTGAGTCAGAAGATCGATAGCTTCATGGCTTCCCTAGGAGTCAATGTTGGCAGGACAGGAGGAAGTATGCTGGCAGAACTCATGGTAGCCGGCCGTGGTATCGCCACTGCTGCAGGTGCATTTGGAAGCACGGTTTCTAATCGTCACTCCTCGCACGGTACACACAATGGTGGTCAGGCAGCCGGCGCAGCATTTACCGGTGGCGGAAACGGCCTTGTCGGGGTCACCAAACGAGCTGTTGGTAATGCTGCAGCATCAAGTGCAACAGGTACCGGATCTGGTCTTAGCAGCATCATTGGTGGTGCTATGTTCGGCTCCAGCTTAGCAAGCGGGGGCAAGTTCGCAACTAGTGTGATCGGAGCTGTTGCAAAGGGAGATATATCCTCTGTCGGTTCGATCACCGGAGAACAGGCGTCGGAAGCATTGACCAGTTATCTTGGCTACTCAAGTGCTGCGGCGAGTGAGATACAAACGGATGATCCGGTCACAATTCCCACGGCGCCTACCCCAATGAACGGCGAAGATGTTGTCACCCTCGATGGAGGATCAGCAGCCGGTGTTATCCCACCCGAAACTCAACCGTGGGCGGCGCCCAGTGCCCCCAACCCGGTGGTTCCCTCTCCTGTGGGAGCAAAACCAGTTTCTGAAGGAAGCGCATTGACCGGCGTGATCACAACTGCTACGCACACAGCTTCGACCACCCCCACGGCCCCATCTCCCGGCACTGTCCGCGAGGGGGCTGGTGTTCCCAGTTCGCCTCCCACATTCCGCAATGTCGAAATTGGCGGAGGCCGCATCACAGGACACGAAGTTGCTCCTGATGGTCAGTCTGAACGGGAGTTCGCTATGTATAGCACTGAGCAGTATATGGCTCCTACCGGCCCCTACGATACCGTAGAGACGATAGATGGCTCTTCCTGGTACAGGCAATATGCACAGCCGACTGTCGAGAAGACTCCCTATAAGGATGGCGACGATAAGATTCGGTATGAGGAGCGCATTGTTCCTCAAATGCCGCCCGTACCCAAGAGAAAGGACAAAGTCTAATGAGTGAAGAGAACAGACAGCAACAGTCATCTGCTGAATCCACAGTAGCTGGCGCTGCGAAAACCGGTAAAGCCATTGCCAGCATCGCAAAGGGTGCCGCAACTGGTGGCGCTCATGGGGCGGCCGTTGAGGCCGCAAAATCCTCAAGGAAGTGGACCATTCCCATCGTAGCCGTCATCTTGCTTCCGGTTTTGATTATTGCCATGCTGCCCTCGGTGATATTCGGATCCCTGTTTGGCGATGGCACTGATACTCCTAACGGGATTTCCGATGATACGGTGCTGGTGCAGAACTTGGCGGATATCAACAGTGGTATCAGCATGATCCTCTCTGCGGGACTCGATGATGTGCTGGCACGGATCGACAGTGATTTCGCTGCTTCCGGCTGCGACGGTAAGGAAGTCAATAATCCGTTCGGTTCCGATGTGGTGTTTAACGCCAATGCAATCGTTTCCCAGTACTGTGCCTATAAGGACACTGACGCGACCTCCATTTCCAAGGATGATATGGAGAGCCTGCTTGCAGCAAACAAGGACAAACTCTATTCGTTCACCTATACAGACGAGGTGAGAGAAGTCCCCTCTGAGCCTGAAGCAGAAAGCACGGAAACGGTTGCACCTGACACCACAACCGAGGAACCTCCCGAGCCGACTTATGAGACCATCCGAGTCTACACCATCTCATACAATGGCGAGGCTTATTTTGCCGATCAGGTCTTCCACCTGTCAGACGACCAAAAGCTACTGGCAAGCCAGTATGCGCAAAACCTCACCGTTCTGTTGGGCGATGGTGTTTACCAGGGCCTGAGTGAAACCGAATTCTCTGCCTTGGGACTTTCCTATGACGGAGTCATTTTCTCAGATGGTGAGACGCAGGTGGTCTACTACAACCAGTTGGACGAACGCTGGAAGTACGAACTGTACGGCACAGACACCATTGGCGGTTACGCCTGTGGGCCTACCGCTATGTCCATCGTTGTATCCAGCCTGACATCCGAAACTGTCGATCCTCCTCACATGGCACAATGGGCCTATGAGAACGGCTATTGGTGTAGTGGAAACGGCTCGTACCACTCTTTAATTCCCGGTGCTGCTGAGGCTTGGGGATTGAGTGTAGAGGGCTGTACGGCAACAGAGCCCCAGCGCATCGTTGATGCCCTAGCTGATGGAAAGCTCGTGGTCGCCATCATGACAAAGGGACACTTCACTTCCAGCGGCCACTTCATTGTGCTGCGCGGTTGCACAGCTGACGGAAAGATACTCGTCGCAGATCCTTCCAGTTATAAGCGCTCCGAGAAGAGTTGGGATATGTCCATTATCCTCAACGAAGCTAGTAAGCGCGCTGGATCCGGTGGGCCGTTTTGGATCATCGGTAACTGACAACAGAATAGAGGCCAAATATGAGCAAACCGAATGAAGATCGGGATGTCTACTATATCCCACCAAACTTTCTCACAAGTGGGCGCTTATTTGGCGGCATGATTCGAGCACGCAATGCGATTGAAGCTTGCGTGCTCGTCTTATTAACAGGTGTCCCCATTATCAAGTTGCCCTTTTCCCTTACTACACGGATTATCATTTTGTGCCTGGTGTCTCTGCCACTTGGAATCTTTGGTGTGATTGGATTTGAAGGTGATTCGCTTTCTGAGTTCGCTGTTAACTGGGTGCGTTGGCTCATCCATCGCAGGACACTGTACCGATCAGACACTCCGGTTCCAGAGGCACCTGAAAAACCAATGAAGGCTGTGTCGGGAATGTCGGCACCTAAGCCGCCCGAGCAGTTAGGGATCAAGATCAAGGAGAAACCCAAGAAGCGGAAAAAGCGCAAACCTGTGAAGAAACCCCATAAAGCAAGCAAGCACAAATCATCAGTTGCAAAGAAAAAGCAGCCCCTCCACGCAGAGGACTTCATCCCGGTCAGAGATATCCGAAACGGCATTATCGAGACTACAGATGGTCGCTATCTCCGTGTGATTGAGGTGGAGCCGATCAACTTCTTGCTCCGTAACATTTCCGAGCAGAAGAACATCGTCGCCAGCTTCGCAAGTTGGATGAAGATTTCTCCTGTAAAGTTCCAAATCAAAGTGCTGACAAAAAAGGCCGATATCGGCAAGCACCTCAATACCATTGAGCGTGAAATGGAGGCAGAGGATAATCCCAAGTGCCGGGATCTCCAACTGGACTACTACCATCTAATCCAGACGATCGGTTCCCGTGAGGCCATCACGCGACGCTTCCTCGTCATCTTTGAGTATGAGGCAGTCACCAATCGTAAGCCGGAATACGCAGAGATTGTATCTGCACTGGAGACCGCTGTTCAAACAGCGCGTCAGTACTTTCTGCACTGTGACAATGCCGTTGTCGCTCATGAGGATGAGAACATCTTCCTTATGGAAGTCCTCTACACCATTTTCAATCGTGCCACCTGCGAAGTAAAGCCCGTTGAGAAGCGGGTCCGTGAACTGCAGGCAGCGCGGAAGGACACCGACATTTCGGTTCCTGTACCACTCAAAAGTGCGCTGGCACCTGAGTCCATTGACCTGACCCATGGGTCCTATGTCGTCATGGATGGTGTCTATCATGCATATCTGATCGTACCCTCTGACGGGTATAACCCGCGAGTGGTCGCCGGTTGGACGAGCATTCTCGTCAATGCGGGCGAAGGCATCGATGTGGACTTTTTCTTTTCCCGCGAACCAAAAGAGCGCATCCAGGCTAAGCTGGGTCAGCAGATCCGAATTAACCGCAGCCGACTCAAGGATACATCGGACACGAATACGGACTTCGATGATTTCGAAAGCGCCATTCGATCCGGATACTTCCTGAAGGAAGGTCTTGCGAACTACGAGGACTTCTACTACTGCAACACCCTGGTCACGGTTACTGCAGATACTCTGGAAAACCTGGAGTGGCGCATCTCTGAAGTGCGTCGCCTTATGATCTCACAGGATATGGACATTCGTATCTGCCGCTTCAGGCAGGAACAGGCGCTTCTCTCGATCCTTCCGTTCTGTAAGCTGGATAAGAAGTTGTTCGAGGCCAGCAAGCGCAATATGCTGACATCCTCTGCGGCCAGTTGCTATCCATTCACCTCGTTTGAGATGAGTGACGAGAATGGCATCTTGCTCGGTGTTAATCAGCATAACAACAGCCTGGTCATCGTGGATATCTTCAATAGCCGGGTTTACAAAAACGCCAATATGGTACTTCTTGGAACAAGCGGCGCAGGTAAGACCTTCACGCTCCAGCTGATCGCTTTGCGCATGAGGCGTAAAAGCACGCAGGTATTCATTATCGCTCCTCTGAAGGGACATGAGTTCCTGCGCGCATGCAACAATATCGGAGGTGAGTTTATCTCCATAAGCCCTGCCTCCAAGCAGTGCATCAATGTCTGTGAGATCCGTAAGCAAGACTTGAGCGCCAATCAGCTGATAGATGGCGTTGTCAATGAGAACTCCATTCTGGCAAAAAAGATCCAACAGCTGCACATCTTCTTCTCTCTGTTGATCCCCGATATCAACCATGAAGAGCGTCAGCTTCTGGATGAGGCTCTGATTCGAACCTATGCAAAAAAAGGAATCACTCACAACAACGAGTCGCTGATCGACCCAGACCACCCGGATCGGTATCGCGAGATGCCCCTGCTGGGAGATGTCTATGAGATCCTTATGGAGTCTCCGGAAACGAAGCGCATGGGCAACATTCTCAATCGTCTTGTCAACGGCTCTGCGAAGACCTTCAACCAACACACCAATGTCCAACTTGATAACCTCTATACCGTACTGGACATCTCTGAGCTTACAGGCGAGCTGCTCCCTGTGGGCATGTTCGTTGCTCTGGACTATGTTTGGGATAAGGCAAAGGAGGATCGCACCAAGGAGAAAGCCATCTTCATTGATGAGGCGTGGGAGCTGATTGGAGACGACGATACCAGTAACCCGAATAATGCAAAGGCGCTGGCCGGAGAATGGGTCCAAGAAATCTTCAAAATCATCCGTGGCTATGGCGGCGCAGCTGTTGCAGCTACGCAGGATATCGGCGACCTTGACAGGAGCCGATTTGGCAAAGGCATCCTGAATGTTGCCAAGACGAAGATCATTTTGAATCTGGAGGACGATGAAGCCCGAAGAGTGCAGAGCATCCTCCACCTGTCGGATGCTGAGATCATGTCGATTACCCGTTTTGAGCGCGGCCAGGGCCTAATCTCAACAAACTCCAACCACATCACTGTTTCCTTCAAAGCTTCCCCTCTGGAGAAGCAGTTGATCACTACAGACCGCATGGAGCTCAATCAAATCCTCCAGGAAAAGATGGCTCAAAATGCGCATAATGCTGACTTATGAAAACACACCACGAATGTCGTTTACATTAGCTCTACATTATGCGTAACAGCAAAGATCTTTTACACTATGCGGTTTCCTAAGTCTACACAAAGGAGAGCAAAATGAAGTTTGCATATGCTGCCCGAGATCGAGAAGTGGCCTTTATCATTCGGCTGCTGACCATCTTCGGGGTCGTTGAACAGCGACAAATGCGGTTGCTCTTCAATCATTTGAGCAATCGTTCCTATGGCCAGATCCTCGCACGACTCCGGCGAGAGGGTCTGGCCTACTTTTCGCCGGACGGCCAATTCCTTGCCACAAGTAGGTACTCGCTGGACCACGGAAAGACCCTTGAATCTGTCATGGTATTCTGGGCATTCATCAAAATGCGAGACAATGTGCTGGACTTCTGCGCAAGCGACCCTCCGGCTATTTTATCGTTCTCTTCTGCGGCCAAGGATTATGACCTGATCCCTGGCAGTAAGCAGAATATCCCTGCAATCAACGCAGCTCGCACCGTGGTTGCGGAAGCGACAGTCCGCCTGATCGTTGTTGATGATCTGAGCACTCTGGATGAGGTAGAGCCCAGACTGGTCAACGATTATGGCGTCTTAGTCGGCCCGAATGGTGTTGAGCAAATCTATAAGATGTGAGGTTACACGATGGAAAACCCCAAATATATCCTTGTTATGCGCCAGGTCGCTTCAGATTATGACGGCATCAGCCATGAACTCTTCCAGATAGCTAATAATCTGGAGCGCATGGATCAGTTTAACCCCCAGCAGAAGCTGTTCAGCCTGGTTCGTAACGCTGAAGTTTCCACGGTCTCCCTGCGAAATCTCACGGCTCGAACGGTCCGTGATGATACCGCACACTTCTACGGTGAGGTGGCTGATCTGCTTGGAATTCGGATCGATGAGACCCATGACTGGCTCAAAATCACAGTGCCTGCAATCCTACCGAAGCGAAACCAGAGGGATAATCAGGCGTTTCTGACACGCCCTCTGCGCTATGCACTCCTCGACTTCCTCAAGGAAAATCCGATGGAACGGTTCGGAAGCTGTGCTATCTGCATTGTCCATAACTACGATGAGGCACTCGGCAAGCGGCGCATTCGAGACTATGATAACATCGAAACCAAGAGGTATCTGGATGTGATCGAGTCTATGCTACTGACCAACGACAGCGGGCTGTTGTGTACGGTGCTTCAGGCCACAAAGGTGTCTGATCGAGACTGCACAGAGTTCTATCTGATGCGACCCGAGACCCTCTCTACATGGGCTAAAAACCACATAAAATCAACTACCAATTCCTGCTTTGAATGAGAGGCAGAAATAGGTAGTGATTTTGAGCCTTCGGACTGTCCTCACCCAGGGGCTGCAGAAATAGGTAGTGATTTGAGTGAGGTGTTCTGGCTGGGTGTTTTTTGCTTGGTCAGTTTCTGCGCAACTTCGGCAATGCATGCCGCAGCCTCGGGCAGCCTGTCGGCAGCCTTACTGTTTTCAAGATTGGAGTGCCTATGATTACTTGCAAGAACGATCGGTTGCTTGAACTGCTGTGGTTTGTCGGGTACTGTATTGAGTTTCCGACGCAGTTGGCGGTTCGCATCGGTGGTGGTACTGAGTGGAATCGCAGAGTGATGTATCGGGCGATTCGAGAGGGCTATGTGAAGTGCTACCGCAGGAAACATAAGCGGCATGTAATCCGGTCTCTGAGCTTAACGCAGAAGGGATTTGATTATGTGGCGCAGAGTGATCCTGAGGCAGTGGCCATGATCTATTCTCGGATCAATCGTTCCGAGCGCGTGTACCCATCAAAAGTCGATAAAATCCTGAGACTTCACGCTATCGCCGTGGGCACGGTCATGGCCCATGCGGCCGATGCAGAGATTTTGATCTCACAAAAGCCATCCCTGATGTCCCCGGCAAAGCGCACCTCAAACGCAATCACCCCAGATCCAACCCAGTGTTACTACTATGCGTCCCACGAACTGCGAGTCGCCATCGAGGAGTACTCACCGGAATCCGTTTCCAAGAGTTCCCGCACGATTGGTATTGTGGTCAAGGGGAAGCATTGTTATTTCCTCTACTTCACCGGTAGCACACGGATGTACTGGATGAAGAACAGTGAGGAGAACTACGCCGCAGCTGTGAAGAGCTTACTTCTGGCTAGAGGCTTTGGCGTCACCACGATCCATCAGGTCGTGATCGGCTCTACTATGAGCGTGGCGCAGCGCCTATGCCACAGTGCAAAACCATTTGGCAACAAGTACTTTGTAGTTTCCACATTCTTCGCCCAGTGTCTCTTCCTAACCAACAACCCCGATGGTGATTCTCTAATGAAAATCATCCTCAATCCGGACATGGCGCTGGAACTGAACCAGGCCATCCTTGCACCTTACCACCCCCCACGAACTCCCAACCGAGAGTATGACGCCATCGATGTCCAGCACGACAAACCGGTCATTCTGAATTATCAATGTGATCTCCTGAAACTATCAGATATCCGTCCGATCCCAGAAGGATTCCGTGGAAGCCCCATTATGCTCTGCTTCGACTACCAGACTCAAACGGTTCAGGGAATTGTCGGGCCGGCCATCGAAGTGCGTCCAGTAGAAAGCATGAATAACCATGGAAAGAAAAAAACTGAAAATAACCCTTAGCCTTGCTGTCCTGATCCCCTGCGTGTTGTATATTGCCGGCATTATCGCCCAGTTCATGATCAACATCAACGCATGGAAGGCAGCCGGCAGTGACTATAGCACTTCCCCAGGTCTCCCATCCCTGGAACTTGCAGATGTCTTTCGATCCATATTACACTTTCCAGAAGGGCTGATTGCCATCGGGATGGTAGTGGTGGGGATTGTACTCATCTGCATTTTTGGACTCCGGATCGGATGGGGGCAAAACGGAGTCACCGACGCCGATCGAAACCTTACTGTCTCAAACTCCGGCAGCTATGGCACAGCAAGTTTCATGTCACCGAAGGAGGCAAGTGACTGCTTTGATGTGACGAGTGCGAAAAAGACCGAGCAGGACATCCTTGGCATGTTGCCTGATGGTCAAATCCTCACACTCCCCAAAAACACACGCCTCAATTCCAACCTCGCCGTGTGCGGCTCCTCAGGTACAGGCAAATCCAGATCCATATCCCGAAATCTGGTCCTCCAGGCGGTGAAGCGTGGTGAGAGCCTGATCCTTACCGATCCAAAATCTGAACTGTATGAATCCATGAGCGAATACCTTCGAGACAATGGATACACAGTCAAGGTCTTCAACCTGATTGAAATGGATCATAGTGATTCGTGGAACTGCCTCAACGAAGTCGGTTCCAGCGAGCTGATGGCACAGACATTCGCCGACATCGTACTGCAGAACACCAGCGGAGACTCGAAAGACGCCTTCTGGTACAACGCTGAGCTCAACCTGCTAAAAGCGCTGGTACTGTATGTGGCGTTGGAAATGCCCCCGGAGCAACGCAACCTGGCTACAGTCTACGACCTGCTCTATACACAGACGGAGAAGGGCCTATCTGACATCATGGCCAGTATCAGCCATGAGCATGTGAACCAGTACACTGGTGAGCTCCTTCCGCCATCCCCGGCAGCCGCACCTTACGCCATCTTCAAGCAGTCCAGCGACACGGTTCGAACCAGTGTCATCATTGGCCTAGGCAGCAAGCTGGCTGTACTGCAGGCACAGCAGGTGCGGAACATCACTTCCTATAACGAGATCGATCTGGAACTTCCGGGAAAGCAAAAGTGTGCCTACTTCTGCATCGTGTCCGATCAGGACAGCACCTTTGATTTTCTCAGCTCTCTATTCTTCAGCTTTCTATTTATCCGCCTGATTCGCTATGCAGATGGATACTGCGAAGGCGGTATGCTGAGCACTAAGGTCAAGTTCGTGCTAGATGAATTTCCGAACTGCTGCCTGATCCCTGACTTCACCAAAAAGTGCTCTACCATCCGGTCACGCGGATGCTCGGTAGCCGTATTCTTCCAAAATGTAGGTCAGATGCGCAACCGATACCCTGATGACCAATGGCAGGAGATCCTCGGTGCCTGTGACTCCACGGTGTTTTTGGGTTGTACCGATATGCTTACGGCGGAGTACTTCAGTGATCGCATTGGTACCGCTTCTGTTGAAGTGGAGGGTACAATGCGGGAACTCAATACCATGCACATCACCAACTACACACCAAGATTCCGCAAGACCAACTCACTTGGCCGGCGTCAACTGCTTACCCCTGATGAGGTCCTGCGTTTACCCCCGGATCAAGTTCTGATCTTCATTCGAGGTCAGAAAGTCATGCGAGCCAAGCGCTATGACTACTCCCTGCATCCGGACTATAAAAAGCTGAAGAGCCGCAAAGCGATCCTGCATGAGCCTGACTGGAAGACCAGCCAGGCTTCTTCTGTATCTGCAACCGGCCCTTCACCATCCTCATCCATGGCCACCCCTGTGGAAAAGGGCAGCGGCAATCGGCAGAAGAAACCACCTGCGAAGCCAGCCCGTAACACTGAGCGCGAGGTTGTGAATGCGGATGACATCTTCTAGGAAAGGAGCAGAAGAAATGCCTAAGAAGAAAGTAACTGAAGCTGTTGAAGAGGTCGTTCAGGAACCGGTTGTTTCTGAACCTGTGCCGCCTCAGGCGCCCCGGCGTCAAGGCAGTGATGACCTGCTTGAACTCAATGATCTGGAGCGTGGCGTTACCCGTGAGGATAGCGAAGACGCCAAGTGGGGCTATCTTGCCGGCGCAGCGCGCAGGCAGCAGATCCTGACCGGCATCGTCAGCAGCGGCATTATTCAGACCGAGAATGGTCTTCCTGTTTGCCCGGTTGATTTTGAAGGCCTCCGCATCCTGATCCCCATTCGTGAGATGGTGTTGACGGAATGGCCTGAAGAGGATCCCATTCCTCGATCTGTCAGAATCCAGATCGGACGTATGCTGGGTGCGACCATAGACTTCATCCCAGCGGCCGTGGATATCCGCAATCGTGCGGCAGTTGGTTCCCGTAAGGCGGCCATGCTGCAGCGTCAGAAGCGGTACTATGCCACCGGCCGTGTAAAGCCCGGTATCCTGATGGCGTGCCGTGTTCTGGGTGTCGGCAACAACACCATGACGGTGGAGGCTTGCGGTGTGGATACTGAGATCTATGCCCGCAATGTCTCCTGGGAATGGTTCTCTGACATTGCGGATCTGCACTCCACCGGCGATCTGGTCGTTGCCAGGGTCATGGATGTTTCTTACAACGAGGAGCGGGATGTCTATTCGGTCAACCTCTCCATCAAAGAGGCATCTGAGAATCCCGATCGGGCAGCCCTGGAGAAGATCACTCCCAACTCCAACTATTTCGGTGTCGTTACCGGCGTGAAAGACCGCGTGTTCTTCGTCCGCCTTCAGGTGGGCGTCAATGCCAAGACTAAGCTCTATCGTTCCATCGACATGCCCAGCAGACTGGATACGGTCAGCTTCCGTGTCACCGGAGTAGATGAGGAAAACGGCATCGCGCTGGGCTTCATCACCAGAATCATCAAACGCCATACCAGATTGAGGTAACCTTATGAAATACACTCCCAGCAGCCGAGATGCTCTTGACGCTCACTGCAGGGAGGTCATCCGGTCCTGCCTCAACATTGTGGAGCAGCATGGTGACACCTATGTCGCCATCCACAAGGACGACGAGATCGACTGCGTCGTCCTTGTCTCCATGATTCGAAGCTATCCCATCATGTCCATCATTGTCGCTGACAAGATCCTGTTCGCTGACATCAATGCCGATCAGATGTATGGCGTTGCGAACGAACTGAATCTGGACTCGGTCACAGGTTGGCACTCCGTCTTCCTGGCAGATGACAGCATGATCTACATGTACCGGCAATGCCTCTGGCTTTCGATGAATCTGACCTACGAAGACCTCCTTGCCATGCTGAAAGAATGCATCAGCGAATACAAGCGCGGCAAAGGCCGCCTTACTACCGGTGATCATCCGACTAACCCGGTCGCATGACACCCACGAACAGAAAGGATCAAGATCCATGAAGGAAAAAATCACTTCCTTGGTGCTTGTTCTCGTCGTTGCCATGTCCATGACGGTGGGAGCAAGTGCAGCATCGTACATTCCGGACGATGTGACCTATCAGAATCTCAACGGGCAGCAGCTCGCGATCAAGACCTATACGCTCCTGCCCGACCAGAACCCTGCAGATCTCTATGAAGAGGACTTCGAGCATGATGGCTTCCTGTACTCCATGAGTGACATCATCAAAGAAGAGCAGCACTTCCAGGAAGAGAATCTGCACACCGAGGTCGTCACTGTCACAACTGCCAGTAAGAACCTTGAAGATATCCTCGCAGAGCTGAAGCCCACGATCGAGTTCGACGACGGCATTTCTTCCGGCACTCTGTCTCTGGACCACAGCACGATCAAGACGGAGGCAGCCGGCTACAAGAGCAGCTCCTACACTGTCACCGCAACCAAGAACTACACCGGCCTCGATCGAAATGATTCTTCTTACATCGATAAGACTGTAGAGAAGAATGGCAGAACCCTGAGCCTGTCCAATGTGACCTGGAGCGTGGAGAGTACGGCGCTGGTAGGCGATGAACTCGTTCCCGCCACCTATTCCGCTGTCGCTACTTATTCCGGCACTGCCAGCTCCACTGTCGCAACCGGATACATTACGACCGCTGAGTACAAAGGCACCGTCGTCTCTTCCGGCATCTCCAGCATCCTTTATACCGTAACCTACCTGGGCACCGAGATCGTTCCTGTGGAAGAGGAACCCACTTTCAATGGCTCGATCGTGGTGATCCCCGTTATCGGCGGAACCATTCTTTTGGCCACTTTGTTGTTGCTCGGCCTTCTGCTTCGTAAGAATACTACAGTTTACAAAGCGACGGGCAAAGGCAACGAGTATGAAAAGTGCGGCCGACTGCGTCTGAAGACCAAAGACCCCGAACTTCGTATCGATCGCCTGAAGGATATTCCGGAAGGTATGATCGCAGTCGAAGTGGATCAGGCAGTCGCAAAGAAGCTGTTCGGCCAGACCATCGCCATCCACTGCTATGACAACACAGTCGAGCATACTGTTGGCACGGTCAATGGCCAGTACTGGTTCAAGGTCGATATCGGCACTCAGGAAGGTGAACCCGATACTGAGGAGGAACCCGTATGAAACTCAAACGCATTTTGACCCTGTGCTGCATGTTGACTATGGCCCTCGGCATGGCGAGCTCTGCCAGTGCCGCAGACTACTCGTTCGAAACCTCGGCCAATCCCGTCTACTACGGCAGCACCAACTACGAGGATCTGTATGATGCCGGCTACAACTACGGTGCCCGCAACCAGATCGACTACGACATTCCAGAAATCCAGTACGGCCTAAGCCAGGAGTTCCTGGAGACCTCGCTCAATAACCCCTATCTGAGCAGCGGTATCCAGTATGGCCTGAGCGGTGGATCCGCAACGACTGTATATCCGGAGTCCGATTTCAGCAATTCCAGCATCATCTCTGGTGGCAGCCTAATCGAAGTTCCGTATCAGCCCTCTGTCACCATTACTGATCTGAAACAGAAAGATGGCAGCATCGGCAAAGTCTCGATCGACCGTGTCAGCCTGAGCTGCAAGGTGTATGAAGGCGCTACTGACAGCTCAATGTCCAAAGGAGCTGGTCACTATACCTCGTCTGGCATCTATACCGGCAACATTGGTCTGTTCGGCCACAATCGTGGCAGCCATGCCTATTTTGCTAAGCTGAAGAATGTGAAGATCGGTGACATCGTGGAGTACAAGACCGCGATCGGCACCAAGACCTACCAAGTGACTTTTGTCGGGTCCATCTCCTATACCGACTATTCGTACCTGAATGAGATGGGAGATAACCGAATTACCTTGATCACTTGTATCGCTAACCAGCCCTCTCTGCGTCTGTGCGTGCAGGCAGTAGAGATTCGATAAATGAACTGGAGGAACACTATGAAAACCAATAAGCCCCGCAATCGTGAGAGTCGTACCAAGCCCATCCCCACCGAGTCCAGCGTAGCCATTCGGCTGCGCCTGCCTCGCGAGTCCTATGACCAGATGAGAGATCTGGTTAAGAACAGGCGGGCAACCAAGGAAGACATCTTCCTGCGTGGCCTCCAGGCCTACTGCAATCAGTAATTCATCCCTACGCCTTTCCCCCGCAGAGAGTGGCTGGAATACACTTGATGAGGTGAACAAAATGAAGAGAATCGGATCCTTTATCGCCGGTCTTCTGGTCGGCACCATGCTCTTTGGCGGCTCCGTGGCCTATGCGGCCGGCGTCGTTGCTGAGCTGAGCAGCCATCGGTTCTTTGTCGATGGTCAGGAAGTGAAGATGACCGCATACGCTATCAACGGCAACAACTATGTGATGCTCCGCGATATCGGCAAGGCGGTTGGTTTCAATGTTCATTGGGACAGCACCAACGGCTGTGTCCAGATTGAGAGCGATAAGCCGTATACCGGCACAGCTCCCGCGAAGACGCAGGGCGTGGCAGTGGGAGCTAAGAAAGCTGACTACACACAGGCGGATGTCATGCCCGAGCCCAAGGAGGGCGACAAGATCACCTGCAGCGACGGCTATGTGTATGAGATCACCGATGTGAGCAAGTACCAGAACAGTATGTTCGCTACGCAGGAAACTGACACCCTGCCGGACCCCACCTGTGACTGGAGCCTGCTGGATCAGCCGACTCTGCCCGAACCCGAGGCGAACCACTTCACTTCCGGTGGTAAGGAGTACATGTTCGTGCGCAACCTCTTTGAGACCCGTCGCATGCAGTACACCCTCTATAACGCCATCGGCGACAATCCGCAGACCTGGCAGAACGGAAAGCCCGTAACCAGAGCGGATGGCAGCCCTCTTGTGACCGTGAAGCTGTCTATTCCCGAAAGCGTGGCAGCCAACAGCTTCTGGCCCTGGCGTTCCGACCAGATCGTTGAACTTTTCAATTCCTGCCCTCCCGGCGAATACGCCTTTGAGGCATGGGATGTCTATTGTGACGGAGCCTTCCAGTACACGGAATATTACATCTCCGTAAAATGAAAACTGAATATTGTTCCCTGCGGAGGCAGTGTGCTGAAATACGCACACTGCCTTTTTTCATACCGATCCAACCCAAGAATGCTTTATGCATTCACGATAATAAGCACGGAGGTCAATCAAAATGAAAAAACGAGTTGTTTCAATGCTTCTCGCAGTTGTCATGTTGCTCGGAATGTTTTCTGGTACAGCTCTGGCGGCCAGTTCCGAAGAGGAAGCGCTCGGCGAAGTCAACATCTACAGCGGCGGTCAGAAACTCAGCTATCTGTCGATCAACGGCAGAGTGCGTGAGCTGATCTATACCTACTACAACTATGTGGATCGCAACGGTCAGACGAAAGAAATCCCTGCGTACTGCGTCAACCCCAATATCAAGGGTGTACCTCAGACTATTGCTCCCGGTGAGAGCATCAAGTACCTCGCCAACGAAATCGGCAGTGATCCCAAAGTCATGGGCATCATTGCAAATGGCTATCCCCATCGCAGTCTGAGCGAACTCAAGCTGGAGAATAAGTATCAGGCATACTATGCGACCAAAATGGCGCTCTGGGCGTACTTGCTGCCCAACTGGGACATCAACAACATGAAGGTCAACCCCAATCTGACCGGAGCGGAGCTGGAGCGTGCCAATAAGATGCTGGCAGCCGTGAAGGATATCTACCGTCGCGGCACCGTATGGAGCACTGTCCTTTCTCCTAATGTCACGGTGGAAGCCGACCAGGAGACCGCCTATCCTGCAACCATCAATGGTCAGGAATATCTCCAGCAGATCTTCACGGTCACTTCTGAAACCTGGGTGTGCAACTACGCTGTAAATGTTGCCTTTAGCGATCCCTCTGCGGTTCCTGCCGGCACGAAGATCGTTGATATGGATAACAAGGAAATTGATGTCATCACCACAAAGGCCACCGGAAAGGGATATGCCGGACAGTTCAAGGTCCTGTATCCTGCCAGCGCAGTCGATGGACAGAGCGGCAGCGTCCAACTGAGCTTTCGTACCAATGTCTATAAGTACGCCATCTACTACGCTGTGTGCGCCGAGAAGGACAAGTATGGCAACCTGCAAAATTACATGTGCGATACCGATCCGACCACGCCTCTGGCTCTGACGGCATACAGCAACTACACCGACACCCCTGAAGAGGAACCCACCGAGACCAGCCTGAAAATCCTCAAGTACGAGGAAGGCACGACCATTCCCCTGAAGGGCGCGATGTTTGAAGTGGTTGATCCCGAAGGCGCATCGGTCGGAACCTTTGCCACCAACTCCAAGGGCCAAATCGTTATTCCTCTTACTCTGGCCGGCAACTACACCGTCTATGAGCGCGAAGCCCCTAATGGCTACCTGCTTAGCGAGGAACCCGCCCAGAATGTCAAAGTTGAGTACGGCAAGCAGGCTACGGTGACTTTTGAAAATGCTCCGTATGGCAACCTAATGGTGAAGAAGTACTCCGACTCCGGTATGCAGCTGCCCGGTGCCGCGATTCGAATCGAGCACATTGAGTCCGGTGCCGTATATACCGGAGAAACCAATTATGCCGGTACTGCTGTTTTCACCGAGATCAAGCCTGGCGCTTATCGCATCCAGGAGATCGCAGCGCCTGCCGGCTATATCAAATCCGATGAAGTCTATACTGCAACCGTCATCTCCGGCGACACTGTGGAAATTCCTATCGTGAACGAGGAGAAACCCGGCCTGCGTGTGATCAAGTATGACTCTAAGACTCACGAGGCTCTGCCCAATATCTCCTTTGAAATTTCCAAAGATGCACAGTCTCTGGGCACCTTCCAGACTGATGAATTCGGCGAGATCCTGTTAACCGATCTGGAACCCGGCACCTACCTTGTAAAGGAAGTCGCTACCGACTCCTCTCACATCATCAATTCCACACCTCAGCAGATTGAGCTGGAAGGCTCCGATGGCATTCTGGAGTTGATCTTCTTCAATGATCAGAAGCCGGGTATCCATCTTGTAAAGCTGGACAGCACCACCTTGGAGCCTCTGCCCAACGCACGGTTCCGTATTGAGCTTGTCGGTGGCACCTTCTCCAAGGAGTACACCACCGACGCAAATGGCGAGATCGACCTGACCGATCTGGAGCCTGGTGCCTACAAGGTGACGGAGCAGGCCGCGCCGGATGGCTACCTGATTGATGACGCCACTCGTGTCATCCAGATTAACGGTAACGAAAATGCCCAGTTCGTGTTCACCAACACCCAGAAGCCCAGCTTCCGTCTGGTGAAGCTGGATAGCTACAGCGGCCTCGGCCTCGCTGGTGCGACCTTCAGAATTGCGCAGATTGAGGACGGCTCGCATTACCTGGATCGCGTAACTGACACCAAGGGCGAAATCAACATCTCCGATCTGGAACCCGGCATTTACTCCGTGGTGGAGATGGATGCTCCGGAAGGATATGTGAAGGACTCCCGTGAGTATCATGTGGAGCTGTTCCCCGGTCAGAACAGCGAACTGGTCGTTTCCAATGATCGGATGCCCAATTTGGAGATCCTAAAAACTGATGCCATTACTGGAAAGCCTGTCGCCGGTGTGACCTTTACCGTCAAGCGTGTGGATTCTTCCACACTGACCACCGTGACCTCTGACGGGAATGGCCGCTGCTATCTGGAAAAGCTGATGCCCGGTGTCTATGAGATCTGGGAGCAGTCAGTACCCGATGGCTATCTGCTCAACGAAGCACATCAGATGATCACGCTGTTTCCCAACAGGACTGGCACCGTCCAGTTCCAGAACTATCCCAAGCCCACCCTGACAGTCAATAAGATCGACAGCATTACCGGCGATCCCATTAAGGGTGCGAAGTTCAATGTTACTTTCCGTTCCGATAAGACCTCTACCGGTGAGATTCGTGATCTTGGTACCTACTACTCGGATGAGAACGGTCAGTTCTTCATCGATAAGCTGGATGACGGCTGGTACACCATCACCGAGCTGGAGCCTGCTGCGGGCTATTCCATCAAAGATCCCACTTCCCAGCAGGTCTATGTGGAAGCGGGGCGCGGCAAGGTCGTCACTTTTGAGAACACCCCCCTGAGCGCCATCATCGTCAAGAAGGTAGACTCCAGCACCGGTGATCCTCTTCAGGGTGCATGGTTCCGCGTGCGGTTCCTTGGCGGCACCTCCGGTACTGGAGGCACAGTCATCGCTGAGCGTCAGACTTCTTCCAACGGCACTTTCATCCTCACAGGTCTGAAGGCTGGCACCTATGTCATTGAGGAGATCTCCGCACCAGACGGCTATGTGCTGAGCGAAAACGATATTCAGACGGTATATTTGAGTGGCAACGAACAGGATGTCATCACCGTCACCTTCGGGAATGAGGCCAAGGGTAGTGTCCTGATTAAAAAGATTGATGCAATTACCCGCGAGCCTCTGTCCGATGTGGAATTCATGGTCACAGAGTCCAACGGCACCGTCGTGGGCAACAGAAACGGTAAGTATGTAACCGATAGCGTCGGCACCATTCTGATCGATGGCCTTGATCCCAACACTACACTGGTCATCAAGGAAGTGCGTGCAAAATCCGGCTATGTCCTGGACGACACGCCACAGACCGTCAAAGTGCGCTCCCACGAGGTCGTGACGGTGGAGTTCCGCAATCAGCCTCTCGGCGGCCTGCGCATTGTGAAACTGGACAGTGTTACTCGCAAGCCTCTGGCAGGCGTTGAGTTCCGTGTGGCTTACGCCGATGGCAGCTATGTGCCTGATGAAGGTGGCAAGCTGTCTTCCAACGGGATCTATCGGACGGACGAAAACGGTGAGATCTTAATCAGCGGCATCGTTGGCACGCTGGTCGTCACAGAGACGAAGACCATCTCCGGCTATGTGATCGATGAAGAGACCAGATCCCAGACCGTCGTAATCGATCCCGATGATCTTCAGACGCTGACCTTCTATAACAGACCTGCTGGTGGTCTCCAGATCATCAAATCTGATGAGGATACCGGCGCACGCATCAAGGGTGTCAAATTCGAGGTTCGGAAGATCAACGGCGAGATCCTTGGCACCTACACGACTGACCGCAACGGTGTCATCAGCATCCCCAATGCGGAGAATGGATGGTATACCATCACCGAGCTGAAGGCAGCCGAGGGCTACGAGCTGGATGCCACGCCCGTCAATGTCTGCGTCAAGGACAGTGAGACCACCACGGTGGAGATCACCAATCAGCGCATGGCGTCGATTATGATCCATAAGGTCGATGCGGCTACCGGCGAGGGTATCTATGGTGTCAAGTTCGTCCTGTACGATGCAGGCAAGAATCCCATTGGCGAGTATGCGACGGATCAGGATGGCTACATCTACATTGATGACGAGCTGACTCCCGGCAAGTACTATATCCGTGAACTGGAGGCGGCCGAGGGCTACATCCGCGATGAGCAGTACAAAACCGTCTATGTTGAGGCGGGTAAGTGCGCGCAGATCGAATGGGAGAACAGCGCTGTAACCGGTCAGATCCAGGTCCGCAAGTATAGTGCTGACGATAACCTCGTCACTGGCCAGCGCGCCGGCTCTGCTCTGGAAGGCGCGGTGTTTGAGATCACGCAGGCCCGTTCCGGTAAGGTCGTGGGCTATATTGTGACCGATGCACGCGGCGTCGCCGCTTCCGATCCTCTGCCTCTGGGCCGCTACTTTGTTACGGAGGTGTCCGCACCCAAGTACTATCAGCTCAGCAGTGAGAAGATGGAGGCCGAGATCGAGTATCCAAACCAGATCATCAAGCTCTCCGCCTACAACAAGTCCGCCAATCTCGGCGTGACCATTAAGAAGACCGGCAACCGCGAGGTACAGCCCGGACAGGTCATGAGCTATGACTTCTCCGGTATCGGCAACACCTCCAATGTTGCGCTGAACAGTTTCTTCTGGCATGACCGTATTCCGACCGATGCCACACGCGCAATCAGCGTGACCACCGGTACCTACAATGCGAGGCTTTATTACAAGGTCACCTTCAAGACCAATCTGAGCGATTACCGGACTCTGGCCAGCAACCTGCTGACCTCCAACAACTACTCTCTGAGCCTCAATGCAGCAACCCTCGGCCTTGCTCAGGGCGAGTATGTCACGGATGTCCGGTTCGAGTTCGGCACCGTGCCCAGCGGCTTTGCGTCCGTGGTGAAGCCCACCATGCGTGTGCAGGTGCTTGGCACCGTGAGCAACGGCTACCAAATCATCAACAGAGCTGATGTGGGTGGTCAGTACCTCAACGAGTGGCAGACGGCCAAGGCCACCTGGGTCACCACCGTCTGTCGCTTCAACAACAACCCGCTTCCCAAGACCGGATATTGATCTCGAGAGAGGTCGTTTCCTATAACCCCCGCCAGCCCCGGAGCTCACGCTTCGGGGCTGATCTTTTGAACATGAGGAGAGTATTATCATGAGCAAGTTTTTACCTATTGGTACCAAAGGCGAGCTGCTGAACAGCGACATGATCGCCCGCATCATTCCCAAGGAAGATGGCGGATGCATCATCCTCACCAAAGATGGTCAGCACTTCCACAGTGAGATCGACCTTCACGACGAAGTCAATGACTACAACTCCATTCGTTCCATCATCCCTTGCCAGGGCGTCAGCGCTGTCTATCTGGATGATGATGGCGACAGCGAAATCTGCCCCTGCGCTTTTGTGATGCTGATGTCTGACGGCAAAATTGAGCCTTTCGTCTTTGCAACGGACAAAGACATCGAGCGAATTGCCAATAAAGGCCATACCGGTTTTACCGGATTCGTTCCAACCAAGTAAATAACGAAGGCCGCTGCTCCGGCAGCGGCCTTCTATTCCAAAACAAGTGGAGGAATATCAAACATGGGTAGATTTATCAACCTCGGTATCGCGATTGTCAACACCAGCTACATTATCCGTGTGGAAATGGAATCCGATGGCAGAGCGGAAATCTATATGTCCGATGGTACGATGTTTCGCTGCGATCACTTCGATGCCTCCCAACTATATGGCACAAATGAGAAGAAAGAGGGTGCGACCTCGTTGCATCTGCAAGAGGAACTCCGATATGACCAATCACACTCCATGTCTACTTGATGAAGCAGCAACCTTCATGAAAGTACAATACCTCTCTGACCTGCGGTTCCTGTCCACTGACGGTCGATCCCGTTTAGCCGCATTTCTTGAGACTTTTGATGCAGCAGAATACACACTTTTTCAGTGGAATGATGCCATTGAATACTTGAAAGCTGGAGTGAAACAGCAGACCGCGCAGGTGGCTCGTGCACAACTCCTACGCGCCCTTAGAACCACCTGATGGCTCTATATCAATATTGCATAGGTGGACATGTTCAACCAAACACCCAGAACTGGCATTTCCATCATGTGCGCCCACTATTTCTATTCGGACGAAGGAGGATCAAATATGCCCTGGATTATCAGCAATGGAAAAAGCTATGTGGAGATTATCGGCAACAATCAGATGATCACCACTGCCTATATCGATCGCGCGCATACATTCAACAATAAGAAGACGGCAGAGAAATACTGCTCTTTGCTGCCAAAGGCGATGAAAAACCTGAAGTATAAGGTCATCTTCATCTCAAACCCCAATCCCGAAAATTCTGATCTGCAACTGGAGCTACTGACGCCTGAATTCTACCTGACACGGCTGAAGGATTTCAGCGATTTCATTCATACCATCCAAAGCCAGAGGGAAACACTGGTGGCCGGCCAGCGGAAGGCGGAGCTGGAGATTGAAGACATCGAGCATGCGGCGGAATTCTATAACCTGGATCCCTCACATGGATACCAACTCTATAAACTGCTTCACGATGCCCGTGTGCGCCGGCGCAAGTGCAAGAATGCAATCGCGTGGATCGATTTCATCTTAGAGCAGCGCCCTGAGCGGTTTGTGGAGAACGATCCATCAGCTCGCATTGCGGGCACTCGCTCTCGCGATTATGCGCCACGAGCCCTGCCCGAGCTCTTTGAGTGGGAGAACGAAGGGCAGACCAGTATCACGGTCAGTTAATTATCGGCACCAATGGACAGAAGCCCTTGAATATGGTATTCTAAATGCAAGAAACATCAGCTTTTGCAGTATTTAGCGGTACCGTGACCCGTGGAATAGGGGGCTTTTATGAATAACCAGGCATGCGATGATGCAGCGACTCGGAACCCGAGAAAAGCATATACCGACTATGAGAGCAGTACTTATACTGTTGTTTCAAAGGTGGCTTATTTAATCGGAGTCCAAAAGCGCATTTTTGAAAACGAATATGAACCTCCAAAGATGGAATGGTATGAGAAATTACACGCAGACAAGAATGCCCGCATCGTGCGCAACCTCTGCATGATTCGAACGGCTTTGGAACTCAATTATAAAGCCATCAATAACCGTATGCGTTTCGATATGTGCAATCTCCACTCGCTTCCAGAGTATGTTCCGCAGGATAGTCTGAACGAACTCATGCAGGATGGTATTACGATTGTTAGATCCAGAGCTTTGCCTGCCCAGTATATTGTAGATATCAATAAGCATATCAGCAACCGCATCAACAACTGCAAGTCGCTGTTTCCATTATGGCTGAAGTGGGAATATGTCCGGAAGCTCTTCCTCATGCCGGATGGCCTCAACGAGAAGGGCATCAAGGCAGCAGCGGCAGATTATTACGCCAACAAAAATAAGTACCCGTACCAAGTCTATATCAATTGGTCCTACATGGACTCTGGCAACATCCTCTACAATGACAAGAAGTTTGTTTCGCTTCTATATGAAGCAAATGAGGATTATTTCACAGACTTGAGCAAAGTGTCTGATGCCGGTAACCTCACAAAGGCTGGTATATACAAGTTCCTGGACAAGAGTGAGCGCGTCGTCGTTGTGGTGGATTGTGAAAACTCCGATCCCTACAAACTGTACGCAACCTTGAACAATCTTAATCAGGAAGCACTACTCAATAAGATTTGTAAAATCATCCTCTATGATGATATTCATACCACATCGGCGTGGAAGATTTTGGAGCGCTTCACCCAAATTCCAATTGAGCATGTCCTGATCGAACGCATCAAAGAAAACAAGTCACTTGTTGACATTCGTTTGACCACCGGGACCTGCCGTGAGTATTATCAGAACAATGTGGACTCGTTCATTCTTGTATCCAGCGACTCCGACTATTGGGGGCTGATTTCGGCAATGCCTGAGGTTCGGTTCTTCGTGATGGTAGAAAGCGAGAAATGCAGTCCGACCATCAAAAATGCGTTGATCAATGCTGGCATTTCTTATTGCTATATCGACGATTTTTGTACTGGTAACAGTAATGATATCAAGGTTGCGGCAGTACTTCGCGAGGTTCGCCAGAAACTCGACCAGGCATTTCACCTTAATGTTCGAGATATTCTGGATGAGGCCTGTAGAGCGACCAGAGCTGACATGACGACCGCAGAGAAGAACCAATTTTATGACAAGTACATTAAAACCATGCATGTTGATATCTCTCCCAACGGGGAAGCAACGATCGTGCTTGGAAAATAGTCCCGCATATTAGAACGAGAGGCTTTGACCTCTCGTTCTATTTTTGTTGCTATTAAACCAGCAGTTCAATGACAATTTCAAAAAACAAGGTTATCATGATATCAACGACAAGAACAAGGAGTGAGCGATATGAATCTCAAAGAAGCTTTCCGCTTTCAGAATAAGCTGCAGTCCATGATGACCGATGCGCAGAGCATCCTCGGCAACAACGGCAACATCACCAAGGTGCAGAACACCTACCTCCGCCACAAGGTCATGGCAGAGGCGGAGGATGAGGTCACTATGGAGGCCCCTTCCACCGAGTATAGCGAGAATATCACCGAGATGGCAGAATTCCTGCTGTTCCTCCTGGACGAGCGGGAAAAGTTGAGCGCCGCAATCCATCAGGCGAAGGTATCTCTTCCTCTTGGCGCTGGCCTGGATGGTGAAGTGAGCCTCAATGGGAAGCGCCAGGAGATTGCCACTCTGCTCCGTCACATGGCCGGCCTGCGCAATGGCGAGGTTTTGATCTCTAACGGGGGAGTCGGCTATCGGTTCAACAACGAGGGAAATCAGGTCTCCTACCGCTGCGATGTCAAGCGTGTGACCACCATCAATTTCGATCGCAATAAGATCCGGAAGATGTGCGCTGATCTGAGCAAGAAGTCCGATGAGACCTCTGCCACTCTGGATGCTGCGTTAGTTAACACCCCAGTGGAGTATGAAGCTCCGTTCGATGTGAACGAGGCTTTCGCGGAGGCTTTTGAAGCGCATATGTCAGCATTAAGCTGACCAAGCCCTTGCGACTTTGCTCCGACTATCACGGATGCGGCAGAAGAAGAGAATGTGGCGACCGGTTCAGTTGCAGACGAACTATAGTGCTGCAAATTAAAAAATCCGCTCGGTTGATTCTGAGCTCCAAAAGAAGACATGATCCGTCTTGTTAACGGATGCTACGAACCGTCTTCCTATCCATCAGCGCCCAACGCTGTTTCACCATATCGTGAATACGCTAACGCCGAATCTCAACCTTGCCACCTCACATCTCCCTATTCTGTTGGATATAGATAGATTTCCTATCTTGATACTGCTGGCCTTTGAGCCGTTAATACGTCGAGGCATGCTACCTCTGCTCCTCATGGAGCCAGCGAGCGCATGGCCTTGGCAAAAATGGTCTAAGCGATCTTGACTCTCTGCCGTATCCGTGATAGTTGGAGCAGTTCTCCCATAAATAGAGGCGAGCAGCAGGCTTCGGCCTGCTGCTCACAAATAATCAGATTCAGTTGTGATGTCCGAGATACCAGGATGTCTTCCATAGGTACTTCGAACAACGCACCGAGAGCATACAGATTATCTACAGAAGGCAGGCTCTTTCCTTGCTGCCATTTGTAGATCGCCTGCGGCTCCTCAAAACCAAAGTATGCCTGCAGGTCGCGGACACTCATCCCGCGCTCGACGCGAAGACGGACGATGTTCTTTCCGGTCGCAATCGGATCAATGACCGGAAACTGCTTCATGTTCATGGCAATCGCCTCCATCTAAAGAGTTTTCCCAAACGGGAGTACTCCAAAATACTGGAAGCACCTTCAAAAAGCAAGAGCAAACGCGATTTTGTAAAGAAACTGTCACATAAGGAGGCCAGATCGTGAGTCGAGAATACAATGAATCCTGCTGCTGGATCATCGAAAAGTTCTCATTTTTCCACAACTACTTCGCAATTATTGATACCGCAGATTACCTTGCTGACCAGCTCTTTATCAAGCATCAGGTCAGAGTAGGGTTCGGCCCTGAGTTCGTTTGCCCGGATGCTCCCTATCGTGTCATCATGTGCAAGTGCCGGAAGCGTGATGTCGATGCTTTCCTGGCAGCGATCCGTGAATTGCCCAACAAGATGCTCCTGTGCGGGCATCCTGACTATCTAACATTCTGCGAGGATCTTAAAAAGAAAGTCCAAACCGTTCGAGACAATGGAGGTGTTCTCACCAATGAAACAGATGATACCACTCAAGAAGCAAAGCAAGAAAGCGCAAAAGGAGCAACATGCTAAGCAGCGCGGTAGCTGGTATGGTATTTCTCCCGTCACAAGAACTGTGCCAAATGGTAAAGCCTATGACCGAAATCGAGTTAAACGAGAAGATCGAGAACTTGCTGACTGAGTCAGCTCCCAGGCAGCCATCCAGACGAACTGGCTCTGCGTATCGAAGAGAAATGCGCATCCGCAAGAATGACGCGCTCATGCGCATTGTCACAAGAAGGTATGTGCCTCATGCCGGCTATATCGATTATGGCTTTGATGGTGACACGCTGCTCCATTCGGGAAAGTACATCAAGTATCCCAAGAACAGTAATTGCCAGCGGTGGATGAAACGAGAAACTAGCCGAAAATACCGAAACTGTCAGGATCTACCCCGAAAGGGGAACTACTACCGGCGCCTTTTTGACTACTGGTGGACACTTTATTAAAAACGAGAGGATTCCTGCAGCGCAATGTGCGGGAACCCTCTCGCTTCATAATTTATATCTCCTTCAAGTGCCTGCAAAAGGTTGATCTTGCTTCTGCCGCAAGAACCTTGGTACTAACACGCGGCCTTGTGTTGTGCCTATCATAGCACCCGGTATTTCCCAAAAATTTCACAGGTGAAATTCCTGCAAAATTTTTTCGAAAAATTTACCGCCGTTCCCCTTGCTGCCGGGAACGGCGGTATTTCATAATATTTTCGTCTCTATCAAAGGGAACCCATGTTCTGCTAACCGACAATTAAGGCGAATGATGCCTTCTGTTTTCCAATGCCGCATCGTAACAGGCCAGTTCGGGATAGATGGTATAACGTAGCTTGTCCCGTCCTTGCGTGCCCCATTGCAATACAATGGAAATATTGTTTATATCCGGCTCCGTCCACTCAAAAGAGTCTCCGGGTTCCGTACTGTCTCGCATGATTCGGCTGATCTTGGCTTCGGATATACCTGTTGCCTTTGCCAAAAACTTTTGCGTTATGCCGAGTTCTTTCATGCGTTTCCTTATCAACCTTGCCGGGGTTGATGCATCGTCTCTATAACCGGGGCTTTGCTCTGGCTGTTTCCATACCAAAGCCTGTCCCTCTGGTTATAGTCTATTTATGCGGGCTTATTGCCGGAGGTGGTCTGCAAGTGTTGATACTTCCAAATACTATGGGCAATTATACAAGTATAGTGCTCCATAGACGCCACCTCCTTTCGTGAATACGCTTTTGGTGAATAGCTACTATCCACCTCCGACGCAAAGCCCATTCACTAATCAAAGTTGTCTGGTGCAGTTCAGGCTGCGCCGTTCAGCGTCCCGCAGATATTGGGTTGGCAAGTGCAGCAAACTTTTCCCATCTGCATCCGGGAGTAGTTTGGGCGTTTCCGCCCTGTCAATAAGATTTGTGCTGTGTGAACAGCAAGTGTCATTGTGCCGCACAAGACGGCTCTGCTTGGATTGTTGCTTTTTCATTGATATATTCTACATCTGACTATGTATGTAGAATACCATAGAAATTTAGAATATACAACTATATATTGTTGAACATTTTGTAAATAAATCTATATATTGTGTTATCTGATGCTATCATGCTCCATGATATACAGAGAAAGGTAGGGAGCCTCAATAGAGGCTCCCTGCCGCTTGGGTTCTTACTTGCCCTGATAGGCTCTATAAAGGAAAGTAACGATTTGTGCGCGGGTACAGCTATTGTTCGGTCCGAACAGGCCATCACCAATGCCGTTGGTCACACCATTCTCCACGGCCCATGCCACAGCGTTTGCATAGTAGCTATCGGTAAGAACATCGCTGAACTCAGTCTTGCTATCGACCAGCTTACCAATAGCACGGAACAGGAAAGTCACGCTCTGGGCACGGGTGCAGGTGGCGTCAGGACTGAATTTGCCATCGCCCGTTCCTGTGGTGATACCGTTCTCCACCGCCCACGCAACTGCCTTAGCATAGTAGCTGTCCGCAGAAACATCAGAGAAGCTGCTCATGTTCTTCGGCTCAGGACTGCCCGCAGCACGCCACAGGAAGGTGACGATCTGTGCGCGGGTGCAGGGCTGGTTCGGCCCAAAGAGGCCGTTGCCGATACCGCCGGTGATGCCCTTTTCCTGCGCCCACTTCACAGCCTCATAGTAATAGGCGCTGGTGGACACATCGCTGAACGGGCTTGTCTCAACTTCCTTGACAAAGGTAGCCTTGATTTCAACCTTGCTGGCGGGCATGGTAAAGGTATATTTGCCGTTGCCCTTGTCGGTCAACTTCAATTCATCGCCGTTCTTATCGGTCACGGTGAGATCGTCTAACTGATAACCGCTGTCGGGTTTGACTGTGATGGTCACAGTGCTGCCCTTGGAGGCACTCTTGGGACTGACAGTCACGGTGCCGTTCTCTACCGTATCCGGCGTGCTTACCGGGTAAGTAGTTTTTGAAGACCCGGAGGAAGGAGCCACGTACGCCTTCACGATAATGGCGGTGCGGGAGCTTTCCGTCGTGAGCGGCGTCACCATGCTCACGTAGTAGGTCGTATCGCTGGTAATAGCAGAGTTTAGCGTGACGGTGAGGGTCGTGCCGGACCAGGTCGCGGTGCCGACGACTTCGCCGTCCGTTTCAGCGCTGTAAACGGTAAAGACCGTGCCGTCTTCCGGCTGAGCGCTCAAGGTGAAGGCCGCTTCTTTGTCGTCTGCCGAAGTCAGGGTATCCGTATTGTTTGTGAACACGGGAGCGGTGCAGGGCTGCTTGTCAGCAACCGTGACCTCGATATCAGACGTCACGACTGTGTCCGCAGTGAAGATGCTGGTCTGTGCGCCGTTCTGGTAGGTCAGTGCCTTGCCCTCTGCCGCAGCAGGAATCTCGACTTTGCCGGTAGAGTTCGTATAACTGACAACGCTGGAACCGTCTTCAAAAGTGAAGGTGACCTTGCAGGTCGCTTTCTTCGTCGCAGAGGCAAAAGTGGGAGCGTTGGTATCCTGAGACCAGATGCCGCTGCTTGCCGCCGTGCCGTTCTTCGTATTCAGTTTCCAGGCGATTTCGCCGCTGCTGATTTGGTCGGCAGTCGCCTTGGCGTCGGCGTCAGAAATTTTTTCATCATCCGTGGGAACGAATCCACCATCAGCACTGCCTAATCTGCCTACAGCAGAAAGGTCACCAGCCTCCTGATAATAGGAGCCTTTAATCGTGCAGGTCGTAATATGAGCGCCAGCGATGCCACCGATAGGAGTACCAGTAACAGTGCCGGTATTCAGGCAATCCTCAACTAACGTAGCAGCTTCCAGATAGCCAATGATACCACCGGCGACGCTTCCACTGATGTTACCGACATTCATACAGTTACGGATAGCTCCGGTATAGGAGTTATCTGACCACGAGCTTGTTCCGGCAATACCTCCAACATAATCGCCGCCACTAGAGTTTCTGCCGGAAACGTTGCCGTAGTTAATGCAGCGTTCAATAACGGCGGATTTCCCATCAACCGGGCTGTCGTTTGGGAGCTGCGGAACCTGAATAAAACCGACGATTCCGCCGATTTTATCCAACGTTGAGGAAACAGTACCGTTGTTCACACAATCAGCGATATAACCACACAGATTGGTTCCGACGATACCACCGACGTATGGATTGCTTCTGGACTCTACAGAACCCGAGAAAGTGCAATTCAAAGTTCCGGCGTCTTCACCATTAAGGTTACCAACAATACCGCCTGTGCCATTGAGGCGGTCAGACTGGGCATCCGAAATCACGATAGCAGTTGCATCACAGTTTTGAATCGTGCCACCAATAATACCGGCAAGAGAACCAGTGCAAGCGCTTTTACTGAAAATATATGAATTCTCAATTTTAACGTCGTGCAGGTATCCGGCAAAATATCCGAACAGGCCGGCCACAGCAGCCGTGTTACTCGTTTCTTTAATATAAAGGCCCGAGATTGTATGCCCATTGCCGTCAAACTCCCCAAGGTATGGAAGGACAGATGTTATGCGCGGAGCCACAAAGCCGATTGGCGTCCAGGTACGGGGTGTGCCTTCTCCCGTAAAGCCTTCACTTGTGAATGTGAAACCAGGGTTCAGGTCGATATTCGCAGTGAGCTCAGCATAGACGTTCGTGTCATCGTCCAGAAGAGCCTCCGCATTTGCTTTGTACCATTCAGCAAAGGCATAGAGCTGCTCGGCAGTGCCTATCTGGTACGGACTTTCTTCTGTTCCGCCGCCGGTAATGCCAACCGGCTCATCCACGGCCAGTGCGGTGACTGGCAAGAGAGTCAGGCACATCGTCAGCACCAGTAATACTGACAAAAGTTTTTTCTTCATATGGTTTCCTCCGTTCTATCATCTTTCGTCGGCACCAGCCGACGTGGTTCACACAGCGATAGCAGCAAAAAAGAGACGCATTCAAAACATGGCTATGGCCATGCTGAATACGTCTCTTATCTTCGATGGTATGGAATTCTGGACAGCAAAAAAAGCGCAGAGTTTTACTCTGCCTGCCTGCCTGCCTGCCTGCCTGCCTGCCTGCCTGCCTGCCTGCCGTCAGTGTATTGCGCCGCGAAATACCCTGTCAAGCTTTTTTTCACGGCGTACACCTCTTTCCTGCTTCTGCAAGGCATGGTGGAGAAAATACCTTGCCAATCGTTCGTCACAACAAAATTATATCACGTTTTTCACCCTTTTCAACTCATTTTTCTCAACAGCGCGCAGAGAAATATAGATTATAAAAAGTATCTTTTTTGCAACAAAAAAAGCTACCGCCTGCAAAATGCAGACGGTAGCTTCATACATATTTCGGCGCTTTTTCGTTGGCAACTGTCGTAAATTTGTGGTAAGTTTATCAGATTGCCAGCGAAAAACCTTTATTTTCAAGGCTTTGCGGCGATTTCTTAGTACATGCCGCCCATATTATCGTTGACGGTCGTGCCTACACAATTGACCAGTTTGTAAAACTGTACTGATTTGAGCACTATCCGGGCTATGCCCGGATAGTGCTCTTTGGTTATGGGCGATTATTGAGCGGATACGAATAGCCTGCCAAAAAGCATACTTTTTGGCAGATAGCATTTATAGTCGATCATAACTAAATAACGTGTATCAAAATGCCATAAACAAATTAGTGAGACATTTCAAAAAGGCAACGGACATTATGGTGCAGTTCTTCTCCATAAAACGCCGTCCCTTCTCAATGTGCTTGCATTACAATCGCATTGATGCTTTTAGAACAGAATTGCAAACTATGCATGTCCCTTCTCCGTCAGGCACGGTTTTCTTCCGTAAGTCGCTTTTGTAGTTTTCTGATATCCAACTGCTCGTCAAGGAACAGGTAGAGCGCGTCAAGCTCATGAATGAATTCCCGATCGATCTCTAAAGCATTCACCTCAAGCTTGCGGACCACAAGCTCAAGAAGGTCCATGAATACCGGGTCATCGAAAGGCTTATACCTTGCGATTTCCTTTTTCGCTGCATCTGTTGCTGCTCGTCGGCACACATCATCCATCGCAATCCTAAAATCTGATGTTCTGCAGGAATGGAGTCTGAAATGCTGTATTGCAAAACTCTACCAATTTCGATATAGTGTTTTCTATCCATACTATATGATATTAGAAGATTACACATTATGAACAAGGTTGATATGATTGCTACCATGGCAGAGGTAAGTGGCCTTTCCAAAAAGGACTGCGAGGCTGCGCTGACCGCTTTCCTCGCCGCCACGGAAAAGGCACTGAAAGCCGGCGATAAAGTGCAGTTGGTTGGTTTCGGCTCTTTTGAGGCCAAGGAACGCGCTGCCCGCATTGGCAGAAACCCTGCTACCGGTGCTGAGGTCAAAATACCCGCATCCAAGGTTCCCGCCTTCAAGCCTGGTAAGGCCTTCAAAGGTCCCGTCAAGATTTATGCGCAAAATTGTTTGCAGGCTCCGGCTGAGTG
>OHSJ01000130.1_pt1 | contig 36846 bp, 37 predicted proteins | sample 1578561 | NCBI WGS metagenome assembly OHSJ01 (sample SAMEA3879571, study PRJEB24766) | human gut metagenome | biome: human-associated habitat; feature: feces | place: USA | collected 1985/1987 | reverse complement strand
TTATTTTACTTAGAAGTAACCCCCCCCCCAAGTGCAATATTTTGTACTAAGTTGTTGTTTTTCATATCTATCACTAGTCCTTATTTTTTTGAAGATTTGCAAATTTAAATGTACATATTCGTATATCTTCTACTGTTAAAATAATATCATTTTCTATGTATATTAGTCAATACTATTTTTTATTTTTTGTTCCTCTCCTTCTTGGTTTTGTTTTAGGTCCTGATAAAACAATAAAGTTACCATTTTCATCAAATTCATATTCCCCATCATAGTAGTTCCAAGGTTCATATCTTCCTGATAATACTCTGGCTGTTTCTTCTTCAGTTAGTCCGTATTTTTCACATTCTTTTCTTAATTCTTTTTTTTGTTCTTCTGTGTACATTTACTTCTCCTTCTTATTTGTTGAACCAAATCCGCCTGTTCTTTTTCCAGTTGCATTATCATTATCCGCTATTTCATATTTCATAAATATTGCTTGTCCTATAACATCACCTTTTTTTATTGTTATTTCTTTATCAAAATAGTTATAGTAAGCATACATAAAGTGTCCATCATTATCTTCATTTTCATAATAGTCAGCATCTATTATACCTATTCCATTAGCAAGTACTAATCCTTTTTTACCAGGATTACTACTTCTATTTACTAGCATTAAGTATTCATTATCTGGCATATATACTTTAAGTCCAGTTTTAACTAATGTTGGTTTCTTTCCTATTTCAAATGGTTTTATTATTGTATCTTCTATAGCTTCTATATCATAACCAGCACTTAATCTTGTTTTCCTTTCTGGCAATTTTACACCAAAATTTTCAAATCCTTTTGCTATTTCAAACCCTCGATTTTTCATAGGCCTCCTCTAATAATATTACTTCTTTCTTTTTTAAACTCTTTTTTACATCAATTACTCTTTGATTAGAAGAGCCTCTCCATTTAAGGTTAAAGTCGTGTAATTCATCTTTATATTGTCCATCTACTAATACATCTACATAGTTTAATATTTCTTTACCATTTAAATCCCTATCAAATAAGTAGCCAGTCCAAAGCCATAATGTTTTATTCGGATATCTCCATTTAAATGCACTTGCAAGTTTAGTAGTACTTTCAATATTAGATGGATGAAGTGGTTCTCCACCTAATATTGATAAGCCTTTTATTGTATCATTTTCACATAAATCCAATACTTTTTTAATTGTATCATCATTAAATTCATTTCCTTTATTAAAGTCCCAAGTTTCTTTATTAAAACAATTTTTGCAATGGAATGCACACCCCTGCATAAATATAGATACTCTTATTCCTGGTCCATTTGATATGTCCATTTTTCTTATTAAATTATATCTAGCCATTTTATGCTTCCTTATTATCTATATGAATAACTCTTTCTTTTATTTCTTGTGTTCTTCCTTTATTCCAGAAGTTTGTACCAATATATCCACAAGTTCTTCTTGCTACATTTAATTTACTATGATCTCTATTTCCACAGTTAGGACAATACCATTCCATATTATCATCTATTAATATTTCTCCAGTGTATCCACATTCTTGACAATAGTCACTTTTTGTATTTAGTTCTGCATACATAATATTATCATATATGAAATTCATTACTTCTAGTACTACATCTATATTATTAGATAAGTTTGGTGTTTCTATATAACTTATTGCGCCTCCTGGACTTAATTTTTGGAATTCACTTTCTAATTTTAATTTTGTAAATGCATCTATTTCTTCAAATACAGGTACGTGATATGAATTAGTTATGTAGTCTCTATCAGTTATTCCTTTTACTACTCCAAATCTTTCTTTAAGTCCTTTAGCAAATTTATATGTTGTTGCTTCAATTGGAGTGCCATATACACTATAGTCAATGTTTTCTAATTCTTTCCATTCTTTACATTTTTCATTCATTTTTTCCATTACTTTTAGTCCAAATTCTTTACCTTTGCCATTATCAGTATGAGAGTGCCCAGTCATATATTTTACACATTCATATAGTCCTGCATATCCCAAACTTATTGTAGAGTATCCATTGTGTAATAAGTCGTGTATACTTGCTCCTTTAGGTAATCTTGCAAGCGCTCCGTGTTGCCAAAGTATTGGTGCTACATCGCTTGTTGCTTTTGATAATCTTTTATGTCTTATTTGTAATGCACGATGACATAGTTCAAGTCTTTCTTCAAATATTTGCCAGAATACATCCATATCTTTATCACTTGAAAGTGCAACATCTACTAAGTTTATTGTTACTACTCCTTGATTGAATCTTCCATAGTATTTAGGTTTTCCATTTTCATCTACATAAGGTGTTAGGAAACTTCTACAACCCATACAAGGATAACAGTTACCATTTCCATTTTTATCTATTTTTAACTCTTTCATTATTTTTTCACTTATATAGTCTGGTACCATTCTTTTACTAGTACATTCTGCAGCTAATTTTGTTAAGTAGTAGTATTTACTATTTTTATGAATGTTATCTTCTTCAAGTACGTATAGTAATTTTGGAAATGCTGGTGTTATATATACTCCTTGTTCATTTTTCATTCCTACTATTCTTTGTTTTAAGAATTCTTCAATTATCCAAGCAAGTTCTTCTTTGTATTCATCAGTTTCTCCTAAATACATACATACACTTAGGAAAGGTGCTTGTCCATTTGTTGTAGTCATTGAGTTTACTTGATATTGGAAAGTTTGCACTCCATCTACTATTTCTTTTTTAGTGTCTTCCATTGCAAATTTTTCACAATCTTCTTTAGATAGTTTTCTCTTTTTGTATTTATCTAAGTATCTTTTATAACTATCTCTTACAAAAGGCGCTAAGTGGGTTAAAGTTATTGTTACACCACCATATTGACTAGATGATACTGCTGTTATTATTTGAGTTGCTATTGTCATTGCAGTTAAAAATCTATGTGGTTTTTCTATCATTACACCATTTATACTAGTTCCATTTTGAAGCATATCTTCTAGGTTTACTAGGTCACAGTTATGTAGAGCATTTTGTGCAAAGTAGTCAGCATCGTGGAAATGAATTATTCCAGCATCGTGTGCTTCTACTATATCTTCTGGAAGTAAAAATCTTCTCGTGATGTCAGTACTTGTTATTCCTGCTAAATAGTCTCTTTGTGTTGTAACTATTTTAGCATTTTTATTTGAGTTTTCAGTATTCCAATATTCACTTTCTCCATCTATTAATTCCTTTATTGATTGGTCAGTTGTGTTACTTCTTCTTACAAGCTCTCTTGTATATCTATAAGTTATATATCTTTTAGCAAGTTCATATTTTCCCTGACTCATTAATTTCATTTCGATTATGTCTTGAATATCTTCAACAAGTATTCTTTTTTTACCAAGTTTTTCAATGTATTTTATTATATTTCTTATTTGTACACTACTTGCTTGTTCATCTTCTTCTACCTCTTTGTTTGCTTTCATTATAGCATCTTCAATTTTTTCTGGACACCAATCTACCATATGTCCATCACGTTTAATTACTTTCATTTCTTTACCTCTTCCTCTTATATTTTATAAGTCAATTATACAACATATATAAAAAATACTTTGTTGCAATTGCAACATTTGTCATTTTTTGATAAAATTATTTTAGGTGAGTAAAATGGATGAACTTTTTAACAATATTAGTCCCAAAAATAGAGAGAGAATCCTAAATTATTTAGAGGCTATTAGTTATAAATTCCCTAAAAATAAGAGGGTTCTTAATAATATAATTAGTGATAATTTTATGTGTATTATTTTAAGTGGGCACTTGCAGATTGTAAGAGATGACGTCGAGGGAAACAGAACAATTGTCGAGGATTTTCTTGAAAATACACTTTTTGGTTCACTTAGTTATCCACTTAAGAATGAAGAGTATCAAGTTATTACTAAAGATGAGACTAAAGTTGTTATTATAGATTTTAATTCTATTTTAGATATGAGAGAGAATCATTTTACTTTTTATAATACTTTTTTAAAAAATCTAATTAGTATACTTACTAAAATTGTTACTAAGGCTAATGAGAGAATTGAAGTATTATCTAATAAGAGTATAAGAGATAAATTATTGGATTACTTCAGAATTTTAAGCAAAAAAAATAACTCAAAGGTTATTTATTTACCACTTAGTTATACAGAACTCGCTGATTATTTAGCCGTTAATAGAAGTGCTTTATCAAGAGAGATAAAGAATCTTAAGGATGATGGACTTATTGAAACTAAAGGGAGAAGAATTAAATTATTATATTATTTAAGTTAATGATTTTTTATTAATTAGAAGTTATAAAAAAGTTATCTTTAAAGTAAAATAAGGCGTTTCGCAAACGCCTTATTTTATTTTAATCAATATATTCTTTTTATTTTCATTAATGATGTATCTAGTTCGTGTATACTTGCGTGGGTTACGTTAAATCTTTCTTTATTGCAGTCTAATTTTATATCATTTAGTATGTAATATAGCATATTGATAACACCCCTATGAGTTACGATAAGGCTTTTATCTTTTGCTAGAATTTCATCAATGTAATAAAGTACTCTATGATATAAATCGCTTAAGCTTTCTCCTTCTGGAAATCTTTTGTAAATACTTTTTGAATTTACGTATTCTGAATAATACTCTTCTACTATATCCTTGGAAACACCATTTAGAATGCCTTTATTCTGCTCTCTTAAGTGATCTGAATAGAAAGTTGGCACTTCTAGTTTAGTATTAATTATATCTGCTGTTTCCTTAGCCCTTGTTATATCACTTGACAAAATATTGTTAATAACTAGCCCTTTATTAACAATAAAATTCCTAGCATTTACGCTTTGTTTTACACCTTCCGGTGTTAAATGTGTATTACTCCAGCCTCCAATAAATCTTTCATCATCTAATCCATGTCTAATTAAATAAATCATTTTTTTTATTCCTCCTTTATTATAAGCTAAGCTTTAATACAGTTAGTTCTTCTAATTTTTCGTCTATGTCTTTATCTAATAAACTACTTAATAAATCATATTCTTTTCTACTTAATTCTTCACCCTTAAATAGTTTATACCTTATTAGTTCATACTGTGATATAATCTTTTTTCTAGAAGACTCACTTAATAAGTTTAGTTCTTCTACTACACTCATAACAAAATTATCTAAATCATATTTGTTATCTTTGGTATTAACAAGTAAGCATTTTCCGTCTTTTACTACGTGATGGTTTACTTGAAATAAGTAAATACCAAATGGTTTATCTACTATTTCGTCTCTTAATTTGAATTCACAGTCTTTAATAAAGTTCATATAATCTTCAAAATCGTATTCAAAGTCTATAACTGTTAACTCATTACCAAAAGTTTTAACATTTTTATAGTTTTTAGGATTAAAATTTTCTTTCTTATAATATACAATTGTTGAATATGAGTAAGTATCATAGTCTACTCCATTATAGTGTCTTCTAGAACATTCAATTTCAACTGGCACCAAACCTTTATATTGGTCTAATAATTTTTTGTTTAAATATCTAAAGCTAATATAACTATCCATTTAAAACATCTCCTTCATTCTTAATATTAGATCACAAACTTTATCGTTTTTAAATGGTATACCATTAATAAAATTGATAACTTTGTTATATTCTTCTAATCTAATCTTATCTATTAGTTCGACATGGAAGCAAGTGAAAGCTTCTTTATAGTATATGCTTATGTCCTCTCTGTCACTATTAAATTCTTTTTTTTCGTAAATGTTTTTTAATTCGTTTAAAGCGTTTATCTTATTTTTGTAGTCGCTGTCACTTATCTTGCTGGCTTTATTAAGTATATCGTTTATTTCTTTTTGAAAGCCACAAAATTCTTTAGATAGGTCCATTTGAAATAATTCTCTTATTGCTTTTTCGCTACTTGAACTTATGATAATATCTATTAGTTTTGATAAATAAGTAGGTTCATATTCAATATAGCTATAATTATAAAGTCTTTCATCAGGTCCATCATTATATTCTCTCCATCCCATTTCTGTTTGTTTAAAATCAGTATAATACTTATTATCTTTAAAAAATCTAGTATTATTATAACTCACTTTTTCTTTTTTGCCACATTTATAAATACTTTTATCTTTTATCTTGCTTAGTTTTTCTTCATCAATACTAATTTTGTATTTTTCTACATTTCCATCATTAAGTGAATAATAATATAAACAGCTCATAATTCACCTCCAAACATACTCGTTAATTTCTTGACTGTTTCGTCTACATTCATTTCAGTTAAACATTCAAAATATTGTTTTCTTAGCTCATAGATGTTAACATATTTTTTTGTTTTTAAACATATGTGCTCGCTTTCAAATTTTATATAGTCACTAGTTTCTACTGTTTCGTCACATTCTAAACATCCATACAGATTATACTCAAACTTTTTATCACTTTCGTTTGGGACTTTTATACTATAAGACCTAAACATATCGTCTACGTAATAAAAGCTACCTAGATATACCCATATGTCGTGGGTGCATTCGTTGTTTCTAATTAAAGAACTAAAGGAGTTTAATATTAACTCTTTATCATTTTCTATATTAATTTTGCTTAAAAAACCAGAAATAAATAAGTACCTTTTGACTAAGTCATTTTCTTTTAAATCATTTAGTTCTTTTTGTAGTGACAACAACTCTTCTCTTTCATTTTTGAGAACTTTTAATTTTTCTAATGCTAAGTTTCTTATATCTTCTTTCATTAGATTACCTCCTTAAACATAAATTTTTGCATATTTCCTTTTCAGTAAATACTTCTAGAGTATTAATTGTGGTAAATTCACTACTTGTTTCGTTTGCAAATTTCACTGGAATTCCACCAGAATTTTGCCATGAGATTAGGTTACCACTGTAGTCATCTACTAATATAGAGTTCTTTGGATTAACTAAAACTGACTTTTCAATTCCAGATGGGGCTGATATAACAGTGATATTTTTACAATTCTTTTTTATGTCACTTAGTTTTGCTTTTATCTCATTTAGGGAATTTACTGTTGTAAGTATTTTTGGACTAAAAGTACCTTCTTCTGAGATTTTATTTATAAAGTGATAAGCATTTTTTATTTCAGCACTTATTTTAAGTAAGTATTCCCAGTCAAGTTGCTTATAGAATTCAATTACTTTAGGTCGATCTCTTAAATCAATTTTTTCATCTTCCATCATTTTGTAAGATACTTTTATAGTATCTTTAATTACTCCATCAAAATCAATATACAAATCTTTCATTTCCCCTCCTTATGCGTATTTTATACGCTTGTATTTTCTTTATAAAAATGTATTTATAATACATTCTTATTTTTCTTTTTATTAAATCTATATAACTTAGCAGGTTTTTTTCCTTCAAATACTATGTATTTATTGGTGTCTTCTATTATACCTAGACTAAGAAGTTTCTTTCTGAAGTTACGTCTATCAAATGACTTATTTAGTATACTTTCATAAGTCTTTTGTATTTCAGGAATGGTTACACCACTCGGAAATAAGCTTTTTAATATGTCCGTTGTTACAATTAGTTCTTTTAATGTATCTAGGCCTTTTAATAAAATCTTGTTATGGTCACCTGCCAAATTTTGAACTTTATCAATTGGGACCCAGTCAGAATTATCAGTTTTAAGAGTTTTCTTTAGTACTTGAACTTTATTTGCGTCTATTAGTCCAACATAAGTTAAAGCTATCATTCTTCTAACAGGACTTCTATCAATTTCATCAAACACTCCTGAAAAATAAACATTTACATCAGTTAAGCCACTTTTTTCAAATATTTCTCTTTTAACTCCGTCTTCTAGTCTTTCGTTGTTGTAAAGTGCACCTCCAACTAAACTCCACGTTCCTTTAAATGGCTCATTTGTTCTTTTAACAAGTAGTACTTTAACTACACCTTTGTCAACTGTAAAAATACTAGTAATAACATGTACTCCAATATTTTTATATAAAGGGTTTGTTAACTGCATACGCTTCACCTCACTACATTATAATTATATGCGTATTTATTACACTTGTCAATAACTAGTTGATATTTTTTAATTTTTTTAGGATTATTAATATACATTGATTGGCTGGAGCATAGCTTTGTCATATTCCTAAGGATTACGGCACGTATGGAGGTTAATTAATGTTTTTTTTATTTACAATTTTTAAATTTTATGATATGATTTATTTGCATTGATTGGCTGGAGCACACATTTTGTCATATCCTTATGGATTACGGCTCACGTGGAGGTTAATTGATGTTTTTTTTTGTTTACAATTTTTAAATTTTATGATATTATTAATTTGCACTTATTAGCTGGATCATAGCTATGTCATGTCCCTTGGGACTACGGCACGTATGGAGGTTAATTCGTTTTTTTTTATTTACTAATATTTAAAATTGTGGTATGATTTATATACATTGATTAGCTGGAGCACACACTATGTCATATCCTTATGGATTACGGCTCACGTGGAGGTTAATTGATGTTTTTTTTTATGTCCAAAATATCATATAAGTATTTCTTACCATTAGCATCATTTCTGACTAAAATAACACACGTGTAATATGTTTCTTCAGCATTTTTAATTATTGAAAATTTTACATCATATTTATAGAAGCCAAATTTGGCATCAGTTTTATGTTTTGGTTTTCGGTTAGCTTCATAACTTTTTTTATCTGCATTTAAAAACAATTCTTTAAAATAATTTGAAAGGATACATTTTACATATTTAATTTCATTTGTTCTACTTTTAGTATATTTTGAGTATAAATACTCTCCTTGTGTTTTATAATCAATAAATATCTTATTAGATGTAAGTATATTTTTATATGAAATACCCTTTTGCACCTTTATGTTTTCTCTTGCTTTTTTTTGAGCTTCACTCACACTTAAAGTATTATAATCTTGGTCATCTATTTGTAATCTGTTAAAAGTTCCATCATTGTTAAATATCTCTTTACTTTCACATATTTTATAAAGACTTTCCCCTAAGTATTCTAAATATTCACAATATATTATGTTCAGCAACACATTCACTTCCTTTCTTTTTTATTATATTCTATAATACATATGTTTGTCAATCAAAATAATAACAAATAAAAACAGGCCTCAATTTATAACCTGTTTTTTGTTTCTATTAATATGATAAAAGTATTGTACTGCAAGTCCAGAATTTTCATTAAAGTTATCTTTCATAAATTTACTTATTATTTTTATATCATCTTTAATTTTAAAATTTTCACTAACATACTTTTTTACCCAAGTATCTACTGGGAATGTATCAAATCTTGAATATCCAAACATTAAAATACAACTTGCTACTTTTAAACCTATTCCTTTTATTTTCATAAGTTCTTTAATTGCTTCATCAGTTGGAAGCATATCTAATTCTTCTAGAAAAAATGGATTTTCTTTTAACTTGTTAAGTGCATTTATAATATAACTATCTCTAAAACCTACTCCACATTCTCTTAATTCTTCTATAGTTATATTTTTTAGTTCTTCGAACGTTGGAAATAAATAGTATTCTTTGTTATTATATTTTACTTTTTTACCATATCTTTCACTTATTTTATTTATACTTCCAGCTATTCTTTTTACATTGTTATTTTGACTAATTATATAACTTATGTACATTTCAAATTTATCTTGTTTTAATACTTTGTATCCTTTGCATAAGTTTATGTCTCTTTTTAATATTTCATTTTTAGATAATTCTTTATTTAGTACATCATAGTCCCTATCTAAATCTAAGTAGTACCTAGTCACTAATTCTAAGTCTTCTTCATTATTTGAATTTACTACTATATAATCATTTTCTTGTTTTATATTTAATATCCTGTCAGATATTATTATCGTAAAAGAATCGTCATCTTCTATATTAATTCTAAATGCTTGTCCGCTCATAAGGGTATCATATAGATTTATATCACTTTTTATTTTCATTTATATACCTAGTTTACTATAGTAGTCTAAATACTTTCCATTTTTTTCATATAATAGTAAACTGCTTGTTGTGAATTTTCCATATACTTTTGCATTTATTTTTGATACATAATCTTCAGGTAAGCCTTCCTTAAAGCTTGTGAATTTTCCAGTCATAGAGTTATAACTTCCGTTTTCATTTATCCAGCTTCTGTCGCTTAGCATAACAAGTCCTTCGCTTTCACTTAGTGCATCTGTTCCCATAAGAAGTCTTGAATCATAATTTACTCCAAATAAATTGTAAACAGTTGGAAGTACATCAATACTACTTACATATTTTTCTACTACTTTATTTTCTTTCATAGCACTGTTGTAAAGGATTAAGCTTGTGTGAAACATTTCAAATTTATCACTTCTATCTGTTTTACTTACTTCATTTAGTTCATATGTTTTTAGTCCATAAGGGTAATGATCTGGAGACACTACTATAACTGTGTCATCAAGTTTACCTTTTTCTGTTAAGTAACCTAGTAATTTTTCAAGTGCACGGTCTAACTCAACATTAGCTGCTATATACGCTTTCACATTATCGCTGTATGGCAAATCTTTTACTACATCTTTATTTTTATAGCTCATTGAATTTCCAGAGAATGTGTAATTTAAGTGACCACTGACTGTCATATAATATATCATAAATTTATCTTTGTCTATGTAATCATTTATTGTAGCGTCAATCATTTCAACATCACTTTCTGGCCAACGTTTACAGTTCATTAATGTTTCTAATCCATTACCACAACCTTTATATATATTAAATCCTAAATTAGGGTGTGATTCATCTCTGTTATAGTAAGTGTAAGTGTGGTCGTGATAAGCATTTACCGCATCGTAACCTAGCTTGTTAAATTCAGTTCCAAGACTAAATGGCATCTTTATGTTACTACTCCTGTAGAAAGACCATACTCCTTCTTTTGGTATTAAGCTATTTAGATACATATATTCTCCATCGCTTGTACTTACCGTAAATAGTGGTTGATAATAATTTTTGAAGATAAATCCACTATTTACCATTTTATAAAGTGTTGGAGTTATATCTTTGTCTATTGCAATAGTATCTAGTCCTTCAGCTGTTATGTATATTAAGTTTTTACCTTTAAATATTCCAGTGTATTCATTTTGTTCAGTTGGTGTAACACCCTTGAAATATTGATGCAAAGTTTTTATTGTTTCATTTACTTCATTACTTTCTAATTGGTCAAAGTCTATATCTAATATATTATATTTTTTTTCAGGTTTTATGTCTGGTTTTTCTTCGTGTATATTATCTACAACTAGTTTTTCTTCAAATCCAAATAAGTACCTTTTAAGGTCTAATACTTCCATAGATAGTAATCCCACTTTATTGATTGTTATCATAGGTGCGTGACTTTCGTTATATATTCTGTTTAATGAGTACATTCCATTAGTATTAAAATGGACAGTTAGTTTTGTTATTACAAAGAATACTATTAACAAGATTATTTCAGTTATGAACATTACTTTTTTTCTTGTAAAGTCAAAGATTTTACTTTTAAATATTATAAATAGAATGCAAGGCAAGATAATTACGAGTAATCCCCAGATGTTATCAATAATCATTTTGGATATGGCACTAAAGAATTCTCCGAATACCTGCCCAGTTCCTGCTTTTATACTGTAAATTGAAAATATAGAATCATAAAATGCATAATAAATATATTGACTTGCAAATATAAAGGTTATAAATATGCTGTTTAATACACTTATTACTTTATTTATTTTGGTATTAAATAAACTAGATAGTATTGTAGCAAAAAGTATAAATGGAATGCTAAATAGTAAAACAGTTAGTGTATTTAAGCTAAATACGTTCTTTAACACTAATGCTTTATAAGCTATTTCTAAGTATATTATTAAAAATGTATAATGTAAAAATAATGGTAATTTCTTTTTCATTTAAAATCTCTCCCTTGATTTATTATTCTGTTACTATTATATCATTTATGTTTAAAAAATTATACTAGTAAATGATTATACATATTAAAAATATAGCATTTAAGTGCTATATTATTTGTAGATTAAAGTTTTAATTTCATTAGTTTCTTTAAAGAATAGTTCTACTCTTTGAGATAATTTATTTATGTGATTTTGTAAACTAGAGTTACTTATAAATACTCTTTCACCTGGATTTAACACTTTAGTTATTATTATTTCATTTTCTGTTTCTTTATAAATAACTTCTGTTTGAGTTACATTAATGTCTTCAGTTTTAACTCCCCTTATTTTATTAGAAAGTTTTATACTTTTCCCTTGCTTTGAAAGATTTATTATTGTGTTAGAAGTACCTATATAAAATGTGTTTATAACGTGTGCAGTGTTTGTTTCACTTGAGTACTCAAATATACTTACCTTTTTTGCTTTTGCTGGCACTTCTATTTTTTTACCAATTAATTTAGAACTCCCTATTAGTCTTTCTTTTTCATCATAATATGTTACTGATAATTTTAAATAGTCGCTTTTTCCGAACATATTATTCCTCCTTCCTCTTTTGTACAAGATATTTTAGCACAGTTTGAGTGGGTTGTCACTAGGAATGAAAATGTTTTTTTATTTTTATTTTTATTATTTATGGTAGTTCTTTAGAATCGAAGACACTAATATTGGGAGCTATATTACTAAACTCATAAATAGTTCTCCTTTTTAATCACACAAAAAGATGGGGTACTTATCCCATCTTTAATTTGAAGTATACAAAAACTAGGTATATTTAAATAATTATATGCCCCCCTAGCACATTATTTTTCACTATATTATTATTCATATTTATCCTCCTCTATTTTACCTACATCATCATCTTTATGGTATTGCCCATCACTTAACGGTTCATGTCTAGTTGATTTCTTTTTAAAACTCCAAGGTGCAAACCTTCCTTGTCTTACCAAATCCTTTTGCCACTCCTCCAAAAACCATTTATCCATCTCTTCTTCTGAATATGGAGAATGATTTACTTTTTTGGGTTTATCATTTTTTGGTTTTTCTTTAAAATCTTTTAAAGCTTTATCCCTATTAATATAACAAAATATTAGAAACCCTGTAAAAATAATAATAGTTTTAACAATTGCTTTTATGATTGTAAATTCTGTTATAAATATAATAGAGCCAATAATTGATTTACAAAGTGTTATTATGGCAAAATCAGTAGCAACAAGAATAACAAATGAACAATCAAAAAAGGTTATGGAAAAATATCAATATGAAGATTTAGTAAATATAACAAAAGATAGTAATGGCAATATAACAATGATAAGTGCAAATGTTACAACAGTAAATAAAATGATAGCAGATATATCAACAAAAATACAAAAAGAACTAGATGAAGTAGAAAATACCAAAATGTACATAAGATTGGGTACATTTACAGGAAGTAAAATGTTAGCAGGAAGAGGTCCAAAAGTTGAGATAATTATATTTGGAATAGGAGATGTGCAAACTGAACTAAAATCCGAATTCAAAGCAGCAGGAATTAATCAGACAATACATAGAATTTATCTAGAATTAAAAACAAATGTAGTAATATTAACACCAATAAATAATCTACAAGAAGAAATTTCAACACAAGTATTATTAGCAGAAGGAGTAATAATAGGGGAAATCCCATCAACATATTATAATTTAGAAGGAATTTCAAAAGATAATGCAATTGATTTAATAGAATAATTATTAATAAAGAGGGCTAGACATCTAGCCCTCTTTAATCTGAAAAATAAAAAATATATAAAAAATGTAACATTTCTGGTGAATCTGTGTCATAATAAACGAAAAGATGATATATATTGTCAAAATGTAAGATGTAATAGTTCGCTATTTATATAAAAATGGAGGATTTTCGACTGAAAGTGAAGTAGGACAAATAAATTCTACTGAAGAGCGACAACTATAAAAATTGATTTTATCAACATAAAATATTGATAAAAATGAAAGAAAATGATATTATAAAAAAACAAAAAATAATACTGAATATAAACCAACTTATGAAATTGAGGATTTAATAGAGTTAAAAGATTTTTTATAGAAGGGGTATTGCAATGAACGAAATAGTTTTTGTAACACATAATAAGGGGAAAATAGCATCTGCTAGTAGACAACTAGAAGGAGTAAATTTTAAAGTATTTGAATATGACTTAGAAGAACCAAGAAGCGATGATATAAAATATATATCAAAATACAAAGTTATGGAGGCATATAGATTAGTAAATAAACCATGTATAGCTTTAGATTGTGGATTTTGGATAGACGAATTAAATGGATTTCCTAGAGCTTTTGTTAATTTTGCATTAAATACTATTGGAATTGATGGAATGCTAAAATTAATGGAAAACAAAGAAAATAGAAATTGCAGGTTTACAGAATGCTTATCTTATTATGACGGAAATAATTTACATCAATTTATGGGAAAAAATGAAGGTTCATTGTCTAAAGAAGCATTAGGAAATAATACAGAAAAGAAATGGTCTGATTTATGGTATATTTTTAAACCTTTTGGCTATGACAAGACATTAGCTCAAATGTCAGAAGAAGAAAGAAAAAGCAGAGTTAAATATGAAGATATAGATGCTATGAGAGAATTTGCAAAATGGTACAAAAAAGAAAACTATATAAATATATAAAATTCATAACTAGCAAAATTTGATAAATATAATTAATCATGGTATAATTGGGTTTGAAAATAGATTTAGAGCAAAGAGAGGAACAGCAATGAGAATAAGATTTAAACCATGGGCTAGGCCAGAACTAGAAGCAAGCAAATTTTACATAGATAATCCAGAAAGTTATAAATGTAAATGGCAAGAGTTATTTAATAATAATAATCCTATTCATTTAGAATTAGGATGCGGGAAAGGTGGATTTATTTCTAAAATATCAGTCAAAAATCCAGATATAAATTATATTGCCATAGATTTGGTAGATGCGATGCTTGGTTTGGCTAAAAGAAAAGTTGAAGAAGAGTATAATCAAAACAACAAGGAAATAAATAACATATATTTAACAAGATATGATATTGAAAGAATAGCAAATATTTTTGGAAGAGATGATAAAATAGAAAGAATATACATTAATTTTTGCAACCCATGGCCAAGAGGCAAGCACCATAAAAAAAGGCTAACACATACAAGACAGCTTGAAAAATATAAACAATTTTTAAAAGAAAATGGAGAAATATATTTTAAAACAGATGATGATAACTTATTTAATGATAGTATAAGCTACTTTAAATCTTCAGGGTTTGAAATTATAAAAAATACATATGATTTGCAAGACGAACCAGAATTTTGGGATAATATAAAAACAGAACATGAAGATATGTTTACAGAGCAAGGAATAAAAATAAAAGCATTAATAGCAAGAGTAATTACTAATTAATGATGAAAAACAACTTATAATTCAAGAATTTTAATGAAATAAAAAGTATATAAAAGCAAAGATAACCTTGAAATCTTTGCTTTTTATATATGTGCTAATTTAAGTTTTCAACTTTTTTCACACTATAGACATAATTACCTTATATAATATATAATAATTGAAAACCATATGGAAGGAAATGAAGGAGCATGAATGATATAACTGTACTTATAGTAGATGATGAATCTAGGATGAGAAAACTAATAAAAGACTTCTTAATGCAAAAAAATTATAAAATATTAGAAGCGGAAGATGGAGAAGAAGCATTAAGAATATTTCAGGAAAATGAAGAGAAAATAAGCGTTATCCTGTTAGATGTAATGATGCCAAAATTAGATGGTTGGTCTGTATTACGCCAAATAAGGCAGACTTCAAAAGTTCCAATTATAATGCTTACAGCAAGAGGAGAAGAACAAGACGAACTTTTTGGATTCGAATTAGGCGTTGATGAATATATTTCAAAACCATTTAGTCCTAAAATATTAGTAGCAAGAGTAGAAGCATTATTAAAAAGGACAAGAGCAGAAGAAAATGGCACGAAAGATTATGGAGGAATAATAATAGATTCAAAAGGTAGAACTGTTACTGTAGATGGTAAGCAAATAGAAATGAGTCTAAGGGAGTATGAATTATTGAAATATTTGGTAGATAATAAGGGAATAGCATTAAGCAGAGACAAGATATTAAATAATGTATGGAACTACGATTATTATGGGGATTCAAGAACGATAGACAGCCATATAAAAAAGATAAGACATAAACTTGGGAAAAAAGGAAAATATATACAAACTATAAGAGGAATAGGATATAAGTTTGAAGTAAAATAGAAAGTTGGGGAAAACATGGAAGAAATTAAACTAAAATTTAAATCGGTAAGATTTAAGTTATTTTTTACAATGTGTGTTGTAATATTAGTTATAATACTTTCTTTAGTATTAATAAATAGTATAGTATTAGAAAACTTTTATATATATTCTAAAACAGCCACAATAAAGCAGGTCTATCAAAAAGTAAACGATTATTACAATACAGAAAACACTAATGTGGATTTGGAAACAGAATTAAAGAAAATAGCATATAAAAATAATTTTGATATATTAATAAAAACAGATACAAATTTAATAATATTTACATCAGATAGAGAATTTTTGTCCTCAACTTATATATTAAAAGATATAAACGAAATAAAATCTAAAAACATAGAAGAAAACGAAACCAAAATAAATGTAAAAGTTACTACAGACGAAGTAAACAATGTAAGTTATATGTTTTTAACAGGAATACTAGATAATGGATATGTATTATATATTAGAATGCCAATATCACCAATAGAAGAAAGTGTAAAGATATCTAATACAGTGTTGCTAATGATAGGTGGAATAACACTTGTGGTTGCAGGAATTATAGCATCATTTATATCAAGAAAATTTACTAATCCTATTTTACAATTAAATGATATAGCAAATAAAATGGCTAAGTTAGACTTTAGCAAAAAATATAGAATAACAGATACGGAAGACGAAATAAATGAACTGGGAAGAAGTATTAACACGATGTCGGACAAACTAGAAGCAACAATAAAAGAATTACAAAAAAACAATATAGAATTAGAAAAAGATATTGAGGAAAAATCAAAAATAGATGAAATGAGAAAACAATTTATTTCAGATGTATCACATGAATTAAAAACACCAATAGCATTAATACAAGGCTACGCAGAAGGACTAATAGAAAATGTTAATTCAGACGAAGAATCAAGAAAATTTTATGCAGAGGTAATACTAGATGAAACCAACAAGATGGATAAACTAGTAAAACAATTATTAGAATTAATGAAACTAGAATATGGAAAAAGAGAGTTCGATAATGAAAAATTTAATATAAATGAATTAATAAATGAAGTTTTAAGAAAATGTAGTGTCATGATAAATGAAAAAAATATAAAGGTTTATTTTGAAAATAAAGAACCAATTTATGTATATGCAGACGAATTTTACATGGATCAAATTATAACAAACTATTTAACAAATGCAATAAAACATGCAGAAGAAGTTGAAAAAGAAAATAAAATTGAAATAAAGGTAGAAAAGGTAAGTAATAAAATAAGGGTTAGTGTATTCAATACAGGAGAGAATATACCAGAAGAAGACTTACAAAGAATATGGGGCAGATTTTATAAACTTGATTCTTCTAGAAATAGGCAAGATGGTGGAAGCGGAATAGGACTAGCATTGGTAAAGGCAATAATGAACAACTATCAAAACGAATATGGAGTAGAAAATAAAAAGAATGGTGTAGAATTCTACTTTGACATGGACATATCAGACTAAAGATATATTTACTAATACTTCAAATTGTATTCACAAAATAGACATATAATAACGTTAAAATAAAACCATAGAAAGGAGGAGATATAGAAAAAATGTTAAAAAAAATAGAATAGCGGACTAAACAAAAAAGGAGGAATGCTATATAAGTTAAAAAATAAAATTGAATAAATATATAAAAAATATAGAAAGAATGTGGTGCCTATAGGAAAATTATAAATAAATTAACCCCGTAATTACATAAAATAACTGGCTGTAAAAGTCAGTTATTTTTTGCCAAAATCTTGCAATCTTTGGTAAAATACTATATAATTTAGTAATCAAGAAAAGAGGAGATAGACAATGAAAGCAATAGAAATAAGAAATAAATTTTTGGAATTTTTTAAAAAACATAATCATACTATTATTCCAAGTGCACCGCTAATACCAGAAAACGATCCTTCTGTATTATTTACTACAGCGGGAATGCAACCATTGGTACCATATTTGTTGGGAGAGAAACACCCTGGTGGTAAAAGAATAGCAGACTATCAAAAATGTGTTAGAACAGTAGATATAGATTCAGTAGGAGATAATAGACATTTAACATATTTTGAAATGTTGGGTAACTGGTCATTAGGGGATTACTTTAAAAAAGACGCTATTGCAATGAGCTACAAATTTTTAACAGAAGAACTAGGAATAGACCCAGAAAAATTATCTGTAACTTGTTTTGCAGGTGATGCAGATGCACCAAAAGACATAGAAGCTTTCGAAGCTTGGAAAAATGCGGGTATACCAGAAGAAAGAATATATTTTTACGGAAAAGAAGATAATTGGTGGATTGCAGGGGAAGAAGGACCTTGCGGACCAGATACAGAAATGTTTTTAGATACGGGTAAACCGGCATGTAGCGAAAATTGTCAACCATCTTGCAACTGTGGTAAATATGTAGAGATATGGAACAATGTTTTTATGGAATATTATAAATCAAAAGATGGTATAAAAAAATTAGAACAAAAAAATGTTGATACAGGTTTAGGATTAGAGAGAATGGCAATGTTATTGCAGAAAGTAGAAACACCTTTTGACACAGAATTATTTAAACCAGTGATGGAAGAATTAGAAAAACTTGAAAAAATAGATGATATAAAAAGCAGAAGAATTGTTGCAGAGCATTTACGCTCAAGCATAATGATTATTGCAGATGGTGGTAGACCAAGCAATATAGACAGAGGATATGTATTAAGAAGGCTAATTAGAAGAATGACAAGACATATGAGCAAACTTCAAATAGACCTTGAAAATATTTCAGATTTAATAGATTTAACAATAAACAATTTAAATGAAATGTATCCAGAACTACAAACAAAAAGAGATATAATAAAAAATGTAATCATAGAAGAAAAAGACAAATTTATAAAGACATTAGGACATGGAGAAAAAGAATTTGAGAAGGTAATAAATAAGCTAGAGCAAGAAAATAAAAACGTAATAGATGGAAAAACTATTTTCAAATTATATGAAACATATGGCTTTCCACCAGAAATAACAGCTGATTTAGCACAGGAAAAAGGATATAAAATAGATTTAACAGAATTTGATAAATTGTTTAAAGAACATCAAGAAAAATCAAGATTAGGGAGTGAACAAAAATTTAAAGGTGGGTTGGCAGAACAAAATGAAATAACAACAGCATACCATACAGCTACTCACTTATTACATCAAGCATTAAGAAATGTTTTAGGAGACCATGTAAAACAAAGTGGTTCAAATATAACAACAGAGAGACTAAGATTCGACTTCTCCCATCCAGAAAAAATGACTCCAGAACAAATAAAACAAGTTGAAGACATAGTAAATGAACAAATAAAAAGAGACTTAAATGTTGTATCAGAAGAAATGCCTTTAGAAGAAGCAAAAAAGAGTGGAGCAATAGGACTATTTGAAAACAAATATGGGGATACAGTAAAAGTATACACAATAGGAGATTTTAGCAAAGAAATATGTGGAGGACCACATGTAAAGCATACAGGAGAGTTAGGACATTTTAAAATAAAAAAAGAAGAATCAAGTTCAGCAGGAATAAGACGTATAAAAGCAATATTAGAATAAAAAAGAAGGGAACAACCGAGATGGAAAATTGCGTTTTTTGTAAAATTATAAAAGGAGAAATTCCTTCAGAAAAAGTATATGAAGACGACGAAATATTTGCATTTAAAGACATTAATCCAGTTGCACCAATTCATATATTGGTAATACCAAAAAAACATATAGAAACGTTGCTAGAAGTGACTGAAGAAGATAGCAAACTTATAGCAAAAATATATATGACAATAAATAAAATAGCAAAAGACTTAGGAATAGAGAAAGATGGATTTAGAGTAGTTGCAAACTGCGGAAGAGACTCTGGACAAGAAGTAATGCATATACATTTTCATATGCTAGCAGGAAAAAAGCTAGAACCAAAATAGAGGGGCGATTTTAATCGCCCGCTTTACAAGTTAGATAGGATTAACATGTACAATTGCTTTATAAACTTTATCAAGTCCACAAATATCTTTTTCGAGATTATCGGCCAATTTATGGCTGTCAAATGTAGACATATTTCCATCAACGCAAATGGTAATAAATACAACATATTTATATCCAACTGGCGAAGATGAAATATTGTCTATTTTTTTAATATTTGTGTATTTTTGTGCTAAGTTTAAAATTATGTCTTGGGTAGTTGAATCAATAGAAGTATCAATTAAAATATTATAACTTTCTATAAAAATCTTAACTCCTGTTATGCAAATCCAAGCAGATATTCCAATTCCAACAATTCCGTCAAACCAATATATTTTTAGCAAACCTAATAGAATAGAAATAAGAGTAAAAGTAGTAATAATACAATCATTTCTATGGTCTTCTTTGTTTGCCTCTAGTAATATACTATCAAATTTATGAGCTAAAATTTTTGTATAAAAATATAAACATAGTTTAACAATAATAGTAGCAATACAAACAATTACTAAAAACCAAGAAAACTCAAATTTAAATCCATAAATTAAAGAAATTAAAGAATCATATAAAAGTTTTAGTGAAATACCAATCATAGATAAACTTATAAATAACGAAAAAATATACTCTGCCTTTCCGTGTCCAAAATTGTGGTCAGCATCTTGAGGAACAGAAGCAATTTTATTACCTATAAAAGTCATAAGAGAGGCAAAAATATCTCCTGCACTATTAGCTGCATCAGCAATCATAGCTTGACTATGTGTAATAAAGCCAACGGTTCCTTTAATTATAAGTAAAAACAGATTTCCTGCAATTCCAAAGATACTAGCACGTTTAATGCTATTTTTTCTATTCATAAGTTCCTCCTTTTCTAAAAGAAATTATAACAACATTTAGTAGACAAATCAACAAAATATTGACAAATATTTGATAAATGCTATAATATTTTTGTGAAGAAAACAAAAGCGTATTAAAAGAAGGTGCACAAATGGAAGTAATGATTATTTGTATATATATGCTAATATTGATAATAATTGGACTAGTAGTTTTTGCAGTAATGCAAATTAAACTAGCAGGAATAAAAGTAAAAGATTTTATGAGTTTTATACAAGCAAATCAACTGTTGGATAGCTTATATAGAATTTCAAGAAAATGTGATAATTTAAACACACAAGAACAACTTGTGTTTCTAATGGAAGCAGAAAAAGTATTTGAAGCATTTGACAAAATTCCAACATTAGTGTGGGAAGATGAATATAGAAAATATTCACAGGTACTTAATACATATAAAGACATAAGAGTAGCAAGATGGGGCTCAGAAACAAAATAAATTTGTAAATAAAATTCGCTAATATACATATAATATCTATATAAAGTGATAGATAAGAGGGATTAAAGTGAAGATAAAATATTTTGATAATGCAGCAACTACCCAAGTCAACCAAGATGTTATAAAAGAAATGTTGCCATACTTTAGCATAGAATATGGAAATCCATCATCATTATATAGTATAGGAAGAAGAGCAAAAAGAGCATTAGAAGAAGCAAGGCGAAAAATAGCAAATATTATAAATTGCAAACCAAATGAAATATATTTTACATCATGCGGAACTGAAAGCGATAATTTGGCAATAAAAGGAATAGCATATGCCAATAAAGAAAAAGGCAAACATATAATAACAAGTAAAATAGAACATCCAGCTGTGCTAAATACTTGTAAAGAATTAGAAGAACAAGGATATAAAGTTACCTATCTGGATGTAGACCAAAATGGAATAGTAAACGTTGAACAACTAAAAGCTTCAATAAAAACAGACACAATATTAATAACAATCATGTTTGCAAACAACGAAATTGGAACGATTCAGCCAATAGAAGAAATAGGAAAAATTGCAAAAGAAAATAATATAATATTTCATACAGACGCAGTTCAAGCAATGGGAAATTTAAAAATAGATGTAAAAAAATTAAATATAAATGCACTTTCAATGTCGGCACATAAATTTTATGCACCTAAAGGAATAGGGGCGTTGTATGTAGGAGAAGATGTAAACTTTAAGCAAATACAAAATGGTGGACATCAAGAAAAAAATAAAAGAGCAGGTACAGAAAATTTGGCAGAAATTGTTGGAATGAGTAAAGCTCTTGAATTAATATATAAGAATTTTGAAAATCATAATAATAAAATTAAAGAACTAAGAGATTATTATATAGAAAAAATACAGAATAATATAGTAGACAGTAAATTAAATGGAGACAGAATAAATAGGCTTCCAGGAAATGCAAATATGTCTTTTAAAAATATAAATGCAGAAGAGTTACTGTTTAAACTTGATGATAAGGGTATTTGTGCATCAGCTGGTTCTGCATGTAGCAGTGGTTCTACAAGCCCATCACACGTATTAACAGCAATAGGACTACCACCAGAATGGGCAAATGGAACATTAAGAGTAACTATAGGAATGAATAATACAAAAGAAGAAGTAGATTACTTGATAAATGCACTAGTAGAAATTGTAAATAAAAAAATAAAATATAATAAAATACTAGCATTTTTGCTAGTATTTTTATATAATCTACTTAACTTATTAATTAAATATGATTAATCTGGTTTATTTTCATCTGGGATAAACTCTAATAAGTCAGAGATTTCGCATTTAAAAACATTGCAAATACTGTTGAGTTGTTCAATATCTAATCTTTTACTTTCTTCGTAATACATCTTTGATATGGTTGCCGGCCTTATATTAGTTAAATTAGATAAAGCTTTTTGACTCATTTTGTGTTTGCCAAGTAAATCAGATAATTTTATTCTAATCATATGTTTTCAACCTTCCTAATGTTATTTGCAGAGAGACAATTAAAACATAACCGTGATTTTTATCTAATTATGTCATATTATGTCTGATGCTTGTATTTTATCACGAGATGTATTAAAATTATATATTGGCAAAGAAATATAACGCTAAGAGTAATAAAAATACATCTAAAAGTAAAGGAGGATATATGCTGTTTAAAAAGAAAAGAAGGCAGGATTTACCAGTAGACAGAGAATGGAAAGAAAAAAATCAAGAGTATATAATGGAATTAGAGCGTTTTTTAGATAGAACAGATTCTATCAAAGATGAACAATTAAGGAGAGAAATAATAGCTAGAATGTTAATATGTGACAAAGTGTTAACAGAGCTTGCAGAACAAAAATTTTTAGAAAAATATAATGAAGGTTATAAAAAAGGAAAAAATGAGCATAATATCTAATAAAGGTATATGTGATGGTTATGTTAAAAAAAATAATAATAGGAATACTAGCAGGTATAATAAGTGGACTTTTTGGAGCTGGAGGAGGGCTAATATTAGTACCGGCATTTGTTAACATGTTAAATACTGATGAGAAAAAGGCAAGAGCCACCTCTGTATTTTGCATAATGCCAATGGTAATAGTAACAGCATTTTTTTATAACAAAAATAATTATATACAGTGGAACTTAGGAATAAAATGTGCTATAGGAGGAATATTAGGAGGTATAATAGGCTCAAAGCTATTAATAAAAATACCGAATAAATATTTAAAATTTGCATTTATATTATTTTTAATATATGCATCAATAACTACAATTATTAAATAAAAGGAAGCGTATGATAGAAAGTTTAATAGGTCTAGTTTCTGGTATAGTAACAGGAACAGGAATGGGAGGAGGAACAATATTAATTCTCCTCCTTACATTAATAATAGGAACAAATCAACATGAAGCACAAGCTACAAATTTGATATTTTTTATACCTACATCAATATCTGCAATAATAATAAATTTAAAGCAAAAAATAATTGATTTAAAATTATCTATTATAATAATTATATCAGGTATTATAGGAGCCACAATAGGAGCAATAACTTCAAGTAATTTGAATGTTAAAATATTAAAAAAAGCATTTGGAGTATTTCTTTTACTTATATCAATTTACGAAACATATCAATGGTATATAACGTATATAAAAAGAAAAAAAGAGCATAATAAATATTAAAAATAAACAAATAGGAAAGGATATATTTAATATGAAATTTGTAAAAGGAATGTTAATAGGTAGCATGGTTTCAGTAGGTATAATAATGTTATGCAATGAAAACATGAATATGAGCAAAAAAAGGATGATAAAAAAAGGCAAACAATATGCTAGAAAGATTGGAATAATTTAAGCAAATACTAATGGAGATGTTAATTCATCTCCATTAATGTTTATTCTACTCTTCTTTCGTTACGAGAATTTCCGCACAATTTTTCATATTCCTTACATTTTATTTTGTAATCCATTTGCTGACATAAACATCTGTAGTACATATAAGTTTGCTCATATTGCATAATGGGATTAAACATAGGATTTTCGCCTAAAAGGGGATCAGCTCCAATATCAAAATTCATATAAGGAGAAAAATTATTTTCCATATTTTTATCCATAAACATCACTCCTAATAATTAATATTCTGCAATTTAACAATTATTACTTTTTTTAGACGGAATAGAAAATACAAAACATACAATAATACATAAAACACCAAACAAAACAAAATAATTGTTAAAACCTAAAATACTAATAGGATATGTTACACAAGTAGAAATTGGAGCAAAAGTAGCTTTAATATCCAAATTTAAAATAGGAATATATTTTAAAGCTAATAATGTGTAAATACTAGCAAAAACTCCTTGAAAAAACTTACCAATAATATATTTCTTTATAGATAAATCAGATTTAGAAATAATACTATATACTTGTAGACATACAGAAATGCCACCAAATCCAAGAAGAAATGCACAAATAGCAATATTAGTAGATATGTCTTTTACATGTACTAAAGAAACTAAATTAATACCATTTGTAAGTTCAATTATTCCAGATAATATAGGCACAGCAAACGAAAGATTTATATTAAAGAAGCAAAGCAATGGAGAAATCACAACAGAAAATAAATCTAAAATATGTAATTGATTTAATATGGAAATAACAACAGAAAATATTACCACATATGAACCTATCATAAGTATAGTTGAGATAGAGTTAGAAGAACTGACACTTGGTTTATATGAACTATGGGGTAGATTCTGCAAATCATTCTTACTAAAGAACTTGAAAATAACTCCAACAGTAATACATGCCATAAAATGAGTAATAAAAAGTAATAAGCCAATACTTTTATTAGCAAATAAACCAATTCCAACAGTCCCAATAATAAATAAAGGCCCAGAATTATTTGTAAATGCAAGCATTCTATTACCCTCATCTTTAGTGCAAATACCATTATTTCTAAAATCTGTTACAATTTTAGCACCTACAGGATATCCACTAATAAGTCCCATAATAAATGCAAAAGAGCCTTCACCAGGAACATTAAAAAGTGGTCTCATAATTTTATTTAAGGTTTTACCTAAATATTGTACAATTTTGGTTTTACCTAATAATTCAGTAGCAAATAAAAAAGGAAAAAGAGAAGGAACAACAGTAGTAGCCCAAAGTTCAAGTCCATTTTTAGCAGCTATTATATTAGAAGTAGAAAATAAAATAAGAAAAATCATAAAACTACATAAAATTATAGGAATAATTGTATTTTTTAGTGAAATTAATATAATATTAAACTTTTTGGATTTCATAATACAATTCCCCCTCAAAACATAGATATTAAAAAGTACAAAAATTATGCCATTAAGATATAAAAAATACTGCGTGAATCAAATAAAATGACAGTATAATCGATTGCTGTACCCTTGATTTTTAGATAAAAAAATGGTAATATATGTATTGGGAGCTGACAAAATGAAATACCTAATACAAGAATTAAGAAACAACAAAAAATTTATAGAATATAGTACAAACATAAAAAATAAAATAAGTCCGATAGAATTATCGGGCTTAACTGACGTGGGAAAAGCTCAAATAATAAGTGCAACTGCAGAAGAAAATAAAAGACCTATCTTAATTATCACATACAATGAAATAAAAGCAAAAAAATTATTAAATGATTTAAAATATTTTACTACAAATGTAGATTATTTTCCTAAAAGAGAGATAGTGGCATATGACTATGAAGCTGAAAGTAAGGATGTACCATATGAAAGAATAGAAGTTTTAAATAAAATAAAGCAAAATAAGGCAGAAATAATAATAACAACAATAGAAGCACTAATGCAAAAAATGATTTCTAAAGAATTACTATATAAGTATGTAATTCAATTTAAAGTAGGAAATACATACAATTTAGAGGAGATAAAACAAAATTTAATACAACTTGGATATGACAGAAACGATTTAGTAGAAAATAAAGGGCAATTTAGTGTAAGAGGCGGAATAATAGACATAGGCTTAACAGAAAAACAAGGTATAAGAATAGAGTTTTGGGGAGACGAAGTTGATTCTATAAGATATTTTAATATCTCGTCCCAAAGATCTACAGAAATGATACAAGAAATTCTAATAAATCCAGCTCATGAATTTATTGTAGAAGATTTAGTAAAGGTATGTAAAAGGATACAAGAAGCTTATGATGATTTAGCAGATATAGAAACAATAAAAAATGGTTCATATATAAGTAAAATAGATAAATATTTTAATGAATTTTACGAAGAGCAAAGTACCATTTTAGATTATATAAATAATAAATACATATTATTTATAGATGAAAACACCAAAGTGGAAGCTAGAAAAAATAATATAATATTAGACAATAACAATTTGATAGAATCATTAACAGAAAAAGAAAAGTTTGTCCCAGAGGCAATAAGAAACATTAGTGAATTTGAATATGATTTAAAAAATTTGCAAACAATATATTTACAGGAAAATAATGCTTATACACATCAGAACAGATATGAGTTTAGGTATAGAGAGATAAACTTTTTCAAGTCAGAGGTAGACATAGTAATATCAGATATAAAAAAATATATAGCTGACAACAAAAAGGTATTAATATTAGGTGGTATACAAAATACCTGTAAAAAAATATTAAATCTGCTAAATGAAAAACTGATTCAGCATAAATATTTAGAAAAAATAAACAAAATAGAAAATGGAGAAGTAATAGTTACAACAGGGAATGTATCTGCAGGATTTGAAAATTACGATTTAAACCTTGTAGTAATAAATATGGGAGAAGGTTTTGAGCAGGCACCTAAAAAGAAAAAAAGTTCAAATGCATTTAAAGAGGCGCAAAAAGTAGTATATGCAGATCTAAAAGCTGGTGATTACGTAGTTCACAAATCGTATGGTATAGGGGAATTTGTGGGAATAAATACAATTACAGCAGATAAAATAACCAAAGATTATATTAAAATAAAATATAAAGATGAAGACATTCTATATGTGCCAACCAATTCATTGGATACAGTCAGAAAATATATAGGTGGAGGAGATAGAGAGCCAAGACTAAATAGACTAGGTGGCAAAGAGTGGGAAAATACTAAAAGTAGAGTAAAAAATAATTTAAGAGAAGTTGCAAGGGATTTAATAGAATTATATGCTAAAAGACAAAAAATGCAGGGATTTGCATTTTCAAAAGATAATGAATGGCAAAAACAATTTGAGGACGAATTTCCATATAAAGAAACAGATGACCAGCTAAGATGTATAGAAGAAGGAAAAAAAGATATGGAACAGCCAAGACCAATGGATAGGCTACTTTGTGGAGATGTTGGATATGGTAAAACAGAGGTAGCAATAAGGCTAGCGTTTAAAGCTGTTATGGATCAAAAACAAGTAGCATATCTTGTACCAACAACAGTATTAGCAAACCAACAATATGAAGAATTTAAAAACAGAATGAGTGGATATGCCATAAATGTGGAATTATTAAATAGATTTAGAACAACAAAAGAGCAGGAAGACGTTATAAAAAAATTAAAATTAGGGGAAGTTGATATTGTAGTAGGAACACATAGGATTTTAAGCAAGGATGTAGAATTTAAAGATTTGGGACTACTTATTATAGACGAAGAGCATAGATTTGGAGTAAAAGACAAAGAAAAAATAAAGCAATTAAAAAATAGTGTTGATGTATTAACAATGACAGCAACTCCAATACCAAGAACATTACATATGTCTATATTGGGAATTAGAGATATGTCAGTAATATATGAGCCACCACAAAATAGAAGACCTGTTCAAACTTATGTATTAGAATATGATGATGAAGTTATAAAAGAAGCTATAACAAGGGAACTTGAAAGAAACGGTCAGGTATTTTATTTATATAATAAAGTAGAAGGTATAGAGAAAAAGGCAAATGAAGTATCTAAACTTGTGCCAGAAGCAAAAGTAGGATTTGCACATGGAAAAATGACAGGTAAAGAATTAGAGCAAATAATGCTTGACTTTATACAAAAGAAAATAAATGTACTTGTATGTACAACAATATTAGAATCAGGAATAGATATACCAAATGCAAATACCATAATAGTTGAAAATGCAGATAGATTGGGATTGGCACAATTATATCAAATAAGGGGTAGAGTTGGAAGAAGCGACAGACAGGCATATGCATATATAACATATAAAAGAGAAAAATTGCTATCAGAGGTAGCAGATAAAAGGTTAAAAGCAATAAAAGAGTTTACAGAATTTGGCTCTGGTTTTAAAATAGCAATGAGAGACTTAGAAATAAGAGGAGCAGGAAGTTTATTAGGAGAAATACAACATGGACATATGGAGCAAGTTGGTTATGATACATATTGCAGATTGCTAGATGAAGTTGTAAAAGAAATACAAGGCATAGAAGTAAAAGAAGAACAAGATATACAAATAGATATAGATGTTTCAAGTTATATACCAGATAGCTTTATTGATAATAATAGTCAAAAAATAGAAATATATCAAAATATTGCGTTATGTAGAACAGAAGAAGATATACAAAACGTAATAGACGAAATTATAGATAGATATGGACATATGCCTTCAGAATTAGAAAATTTAATTGAAATTGCAAGGATTAAAAATTTGTGTAGAGTTGCTAATGTAATAAAAATATCGCAAAGAAAAGAAAAGGTTGTATTTTACTTTGACAAAGCAAAATTTAATCCGGAAATTGTGGATAAGCTAATAAAAAAATATAATACCAATATAAGATTTTCTACAGGAATAGAACCATATGTAACAGTAACAATTGGAAGCAAAATAATAGAGGAGATAAAGGGATTTTTAACATATATACAAAATTGCACAACATCTTCATTGTAGGGGCGATTTTAATCGCCCGCCCATCTTGAGCAGAGTAAAGTGAATTACAAAGTGTAGGGGCGATTTTAATCGCCTGCCTATCTTGAAGGAGAGAAAAATGAATATAATTTCAAGTAAAGATAATGAATTAATAAAAAACATTAAAAAACTAAAAGAAAAAAAATATAGAGACATAAATAATCAATATATAATTGAAGGAATTAAATTAATAAAAGAAGCAATTATAGAAAAAGCAAACATTAAATTAATAGTAATATGCGAAGAATGCCTGGTTGATGGAACAATAGACAAAAACCTATTATACGAAATAGCAAAATATGAATGTATATATGTAACAGAAAAAATATTTACCCAAATATCAGATGTAAAGGCACCACAGGGCATACTGGCAATAATAGAAAAAGGCTGTAAAAAAGGGCAAATAGACTATTCAGAAGATATAATTATTGCTTTGGATGGTATACAAGACCCAGGCAATTTAGGAACAATATTAAGAACAGTAGATAGCGCAAATTTAAAACAAATAATAGTATCTGCAGATACAGCAGATTGCTATAATCCTAAGGTTGTACGCTCAACAATGGGAGCGATATTTAGAGTAAATATAATAGAAACAGCAGAATTAGAAACAACATTAAAAGAAATAAAAAAACACAAATTTGATGTTATTGTAACATCGTTAGATACAGAAAAAAGCATATATGATATAAAATATAACAAAAAGGTAATAGTAATAGGAAACGAAGCAAATGGTGTATCAAAGGAAATACAAGAAATGGCAGATACAAAAGTAAAAATCCCAATGTTAGGAAAGACAGAAAGCCTAAATGCATCTGTCGCAACAGCAATAATAGTATATGAATATGTAAGAACAGAAAAGATTTGATAAAAGTAATTGCAATACAACATAATATGATATATAATGGAAACATCAAAAAAGCAGAAAGGAGAAAGGAAAAGATTATGTGGCGGGTCTTTATGAAAGTCTTTATGACAATAGTAAATATCATGTTTAACATTTTGGCCATCGTTATGTGGATGGCCATTGCAATCTTGGTGATAGGCATAGCTCTGGCTGGACTGTTAGCCAGATAATGCCTGTTCTCCTCCTTCCAAAAGGGGAGCTACGAAAGTTATTTTCGTAGCTCCTCTATTTAAATATTAAGAATTTCTTTTGCACGTTCCACATCTTCAGGTGTTGCTAAACGTACTCCTTCTAATTCGTATTTACAACCAAGTTGTTCCCATTTATATTTACCCATATCATGATATGGCAAAATCTCAACTTTTCTAACAGTTTTCAATTCAGACAAAAATTGCTTTAAATTCAGCAAATCTTCTTCTTTATCAGTATATCCAGGTACAAGAACTTGTCTTATCCACATATCTTTTCCAATTGAACTTAGATATTTAGCAAAATCCAGTTCTAACTTATTAGAAACTCCTGTTAAATCTTTGCAAATTTCATCATTTATACATTTTATATCTAACAAAAATAAATCAGTCAAATCAATAAGCGTTTTTAACCTATCTGTAAGAGGAAATGAGCCAGAAGTATCAATTGCTGTATGAATATTTTGCCTTTTCAATTTAGTAAATAATTCTATTAAAAAATCCATCTGTAAAAGAGGTTCTCCTCCACTAACAGTTACACCACCACCAGAAGGTATAAAATAATTTTTATACCTTCCAATTTTTGATATAAGTTCATCAACTGAATATTGCATACCAGCATCTAATGCCCAAGTATCTCTGTTTTGACAATATTTACACTTTAAGGAACAACCCTGCATAAAGATTATAAACCTTATTCCAGGTCCATCAACTGTTCCAAAAGTCTCAAAAGAGTGTATTCTGGCAAGTTTACTATCCATAATTAATATCATTCCCTTCTTAAAAGGAACAAATTAAAATGTTTAAATTCTTTCATGAATTGTTCTATTTATAACATCTAATTGTTGTTCTCTTGTTAATTTTGTAAAGTTTACAGCATATCCAGAAACACGAATTGTAAGTTGTGGATATTTTTCTGGATGTTCCATAGCATCTTTTAATAAAGCTCTATCAAAAACATTTACATTTATATGATGACCAGTTTGCATAAAGAAGCCATCTAACATATTTACCAAATTATTTACCTTTGTATCTTCATCTTTACCTAAAGTATTAGGTGTAATAGAGAATGTGAAAGATATTCCGTCTTCAGAATATTCATAAGGCAATTTTGCTATTGTATTCATTACAGCTAATGCACCATTTACATCTCTACCATGTAATGGGTTTGCGCCTGGTCCAAAAGGCTCTCCAGCTGCTCTGCCATCAGGAGTTGCACCAGTAGCTTTTCCATATACCACATTAGAAGTAATTGTTAAAATAGATAATGTAGCTCTTGAATTTCTATAAGTTTGATGTTTTTCTAACTTTTTCATAAATCTTTTAACAACATCAACAGCTATGCTATCAACTCTGTCATCATCATTACCATATTTAGGAAAATCTCCGTCTATTTGATAATCAACAGCAAGACCTGTATCATCACGAATAACTTTAACTTTAGCATATTTTATAGCAGAAAGTGAATCTGCAACAACAGAAAGACCAGCAATTCCACAAGCCATTGTCCTTAAAATATTTCTTTCACTATCATGTAAAGCCATTTCTAAGGCTTCATAAGAATATTTATCATGCATATAATGAATTGCATTTAGAGCCTTAATATATATTTTAGCAACATAGTCCATCATATTATCAAATTTTTCCATAACTTCATCATAATTTAAATATTCAGAAGTAATAGGAGCAAATTCAGGAGTTATTTGAACACCGCTCTTTTCATCTCTACCACCATTAATAGCATATAAAAGAGTCTTTCCAAGATTTGCTCTTGCTCCAAAGAATTGCATTTGTTTACCAATTCTCATAGCAGAAACACAACAAGCTATTCCATAGTCATCACCCAAAGTTGCTCTCATTAAATCATCATTTTCATATTGAATAGAAGATGTTTTTATAGAAATATCTGCACAGAATTTTTTAAATCCTTCAGGTAAATTTTTTGACCATAAAACAGTTAGGTTTGGTTCAGGGGCAGGTCCTAAGTTTACTAATGTGTGTAGCATTCTGAAAGAATTTTTAGTAACTAAAGTTCTACCATCAATACCCATTCCACCTAAAGCTTCTGTAACCCAAACAGGGTCTCCACTAAATAAGGCATTATATTCAGGTGCTCTTAAAAATCTAACCATTCTTAATTTCATAACAAATTGATCCATCAACTCTTGTGCAAGAGATTCAGATAATGTTCCTTCATTTAAATCTCTTTCTACATATATATCTAAGAAAGTAGTAGTTCTTCCCAAACTCATAGCAGCACCATTTTGGTCTTTTATAGCACCTAGATATCCAAAATACAACCACTGAAATGCCTCTTTAGCATTTGATGCAGGAACAGAAATATCAAAACCATATTTTAAAGCCATTTTCTTTAAATCCTCTAAAGCTAGAATTTGGTCATGGACTTCTTCTCTATTTTTAATAATTGAATCAACAAATTCATCACTATCTAAAATATCTAATTCTCTCTTTTTTTCTTCAATTAATACATCTACACCATATAAAGCTACTCTTCTGTAATCGCCAATAATTCTTCCACGACCATAACCATCTGGAAGCCCAGTAATTAAGTGAGAACTTCTTGCAGCTCTTACATCAGGTGTATATACGGCAAAAACACCGTCATTATGTGTTCTTCTTAAATTATGATAGATGTATTCTATATTTTCATCAACTTTATAACCATAGCTTTCGCAAGATTTCTCTACAATTCTAATACCACCATTAGGCATAATAGCCCTTTTTAAAGGAGCATCTGTTTGAAATCCTACAATTTCCTCTAAGCTTTTGTCAACATATCCAGGTTCATAAGCATTTATAGAAGATGGAGTTTTTACATCTACATCAAGAACCCCATTATTTTCTGTTTCTTTTTTATAAAGGTCTAAAACCTTATTCCATAATTTCTTTGTTTTTTCTGTAGGAGATGTTAAAAAATTAGAGTCACCCTCATAAGGAGTATAGTTAGCCTGTATAAAGCCTCTAACATCTATTTCTTTAGTCCATTCTCCTGTTGTGTTAAAATTTCTCCATTGTTTAAAATCCATATAAATTCCCTCCTTTTTTAATTTAGATGCTAAAAACATCTATAGTCATATAAGCATAACATAAAACACAATAAATATCAACAATTTAAATCAATATTTCTATAAATTAGTGTTACCATAAAAAACAAATTTATTTGAACAAATTTAAATTTCTTTTATAACTTTTGAAAGCGAGAACAATAAGCAATTTTAAATATAACCAAAATGGATAATTAAACAGGAGGTAAAATATTGACAGATAAGTTAGAAATTGATATTATAGAGTTACCAAAAATAAAGGGAAGAGAAAAAGATAAAGATAAACTATTAGATTGGCTATATTTTTTGGAAAATCCAAAATCGGAAAGGGTGACTGAAAAGATGGGAGAAAACAAAGAAATAAAAGAGGCAACAGAAAAACTTGATAGTTTAAGTGAAGACGAAAGAATGCAAAGAATAGCAGATTTACGACTAAAAGCAATAATGGACGAAAAAGCAATTTATGCTAAAGGGCTGGAAGACGGAAAAAGAAAACGCGAAGAAGAACTGCAAGAGAAGATAGCGGAAATGGAAGAAAGAATAGAAACAATAGCAAAAAAAATGTTAGAACAAAAAATTGATAAAAAAATAATAGCAGGTTTAACAGGAATGACATTAGAAGAAATAGAAAAGTTAAATTAAAAATGGGCGATTTAATCGTCCATTTTTAATTGATTATTTATGAAATTATAAAGAAAATAATTTTAAATTATTGACAGTAATTTTATTAATTAATATAATATATTTACAAAAAATATAATAATTCGACTGTAAAGCAAAACAAGGAAAAATAAGCAATAATTTCCATTACAAAATAAGGAAATTTGTTTGCGTATTATAAGGCATCATGCTATAATTTAAGATAATATAGAAGAAAAAATGAACGGAATTAACGCATTAAGAAAGGAATGTGAATAAAATGGAAAATGGATTAGACAAGTTAACTTCTAGGGAAATATTACAAATGTATACAAGAGTATCTGAATTTATAACTTTTTTAAACAAAGAAGAAAAAAATACAGAAAAAATGGGGGATAAAAATGAATAATTTAAAAGAAGTAAATGAACAAATAGAGGCTAACAAAGAAATACTTAATACATTTCCTAGAAACAATGCAAAAAATATAAAAGCATGCTTAACTCAAATTCAAGAATACAAACAAACATTTACAGATGCTCAAAGCAAGCTTTTAGAAGAAATGAAAAAAAGAATAGAAAAATTAGAAGAAATAAAAAAATCAGAGGAAGTAATAAAGCTAGAAGAGCAGGTAGCAGAAAAAGAAAGAACATTGCATGTAATAAATAAATATAAAACTTCATATGAAAAAATGGACTTAGATAGAATCTTATTTAATTTAAATGTATTCTATAGAAAAAACTTAGACGTTGTTAATGAAGCAATACAAAAAGCTATAGAAAAATTCAAAGAAGTTGGTATACCACTAATGCCAAAAGACTTTACATACAGTAAATATGCTAATGAATATATGGTGGTTTTTTTTCAGGAAATGGAAAAAGGCAATGTAAATTCAGAAAGAATAAAAACAGAATTTGAGAAAATATACTGGAAATGCCCAGATATAATAATTCATATTAGATTAAATATATTATATATATATACAGAAAACGAGAAAAATATAGATAAATATTATGAGAAAAAGCAAGAAGAAGCACTAAGAAATGTTACAGCTGATCAGCTTTTAATAGAACACAAAGATATAAAGACAGAGCTAATAGAAAAAGAAGAAGCAGACAAGTTCAATATAATAAATGCTTTCTATACAGCAAAATTAAACACAAAAGACTATACAGAAAAATTAATAAAAGCAAGTTACGAAAAATTTATCCCTAAAACGACATTAGCACAAATTGATGAAAGTAAAAAAGCAGAAATAGATATAAATTTAAAAAAATTGCTAAATAGTTTGTGGGAATATAAAAATTATTTAAAATTTAAATTTATAATAGATGATATTAAGAAAAAATATGCAGAGAAAGAGCAAAATAAAAATGCATATGCACAAACACAAAAAGAGATACAAACAAGAGAAAGCAAATTAGTAAAATTAAATGCAAAAATAAACGGTACAGGATTATTTAAAAAACCAAATGAAAAATTAAATACAGAAGCCAACAATTTAATTCTAGAAATAAAACAACTATATATTGAATTAGACAGAAATAAAATAAAAGAAAAAATATTTCAAGAAATAAACGAAAACTCAACAGTATTCGATGCGCTTAAATTAGCAAGCTCATATTATACATATGTTTACTATTGTATACAAGACAATATAAAAGAAATAACAGAAGAAGAAATAGAACAATTAATAAAAGAATTAAGAGAATTCGTAAATTGGCCAGATTACACTATACTAGATAATATAACTTTATTAAATGAAAAAGATGTTATGGTTATAATAAAAGATAGATACCAGTTATTAAAAATAAATATTACAAAAGAAGACTTGGATAAGGATAACCTAGATGGTGTAATAGATGCATTAGAAAAAATAAAAATGAATCAAAATTTATTAAAAAATAATATAAATATAGATCAATTATTAGAAATGGTATTATTAGAAGCAGATGTATTAGACTTAAAAGCAAATCCAAACAAACAAGCAAAAGGTGTTGTAATAGAAGCAAGACTTGATAAGAATAAAGGTGCAATTGCTTCAATGCTTGTACAAAGAGGAACACTTGATGTCGGAGATACAATTGTTGTAGGATCTTCAATTGGTAGAATAAGAAGTATGACAGATGAAAAAGGCAAAAAAGTAAAAAAAGCCGGACCATCAACACCTGTTGAAATCATGGGATTAACAGAAGTACCACAAGCAGGAGATATATTCTATGAAGTAAAAGATGAAAAAACAGCTAAACACTTGATAGAAAAGAGAAAACGTCTAGAAAGAGAAAAAACAATAAATGCTACAACAAAAGTAACATTAGATAACTTATTCAGCAAAATGGAAGCAGGAGATTTGAAAGTATTAAACTTAATAGTAAAAGCAGATGTTCAAGGTACAGCAGAAGCATTAAAGCAATCTCTTGAAAAACTATCTGACAACGAAGTTGCAGTAAAAGTAATACACTCAAATGCAGGAGCTATAAATGAATCTGATGTTAACCTAGCAAAAGCTGCAAAGGCTATAATAATAGGATTTAATGTAAGACCAAACGCAACAGCAAAAGAAGTTGCAGAAAAAAATATGATAGAAATCAAGCAATATTCAGTAATATATCAAGCGATTGATGATGTT
>OHSJ01000129.1_pt1 | contig 37133 bp, 30 predicted proteins | sample 1578561 | NCBI WGS metagenome assembly OHSJ01 (sample SAMEA3879571, study PRJEB24766) | human gut metagenome | biome: human-associated habitat; feature: feces | place: USA | collected 1985/1987 | reverse complement strand
CGCAGTTTTCCTTCACAAGCCGTCCGAGCCCTTTGCCTTCCGCGCCGATAACCAGCACCAGCGGCCCGGTTAAATTGGCTTTGGTGTAGGGTTCGCCGTCCATATCGGCACCGGCAACCCAAAATCCCTGTTTTTTCAAATCTTTAAGCTGCTGCACAATATTGCCTATTTGTATAACCGGCACATATTCCACCGCACCGGCGGAAATTTTGGCAACAACGGCGTTCAGCGGGCAGCTGCGGCGTTTCGGCAGCAGAATGCCGTGCACACCTGCAGCGTCTGCCGTGCGGATAAGCGCGCCAAGGTTCTGCGGGTCCTGCAGTTCGTCAAGCAGCAGCAAAAACGGTGCTTCGCCCTTAGCGGCAGCTTTTTTAAGCGCGTCCTCCAGAGTTTTAAACTCTACCGGCGCAGCATAAGCAACCACGCCCTGATGGCGCACTCCCTGTGCAAGTTTATCAAGTTTGTCGCTTTTAACAAATTCCACCGCCACACCTTTTTCCTTAGCTGCGGCAATAATTTCCGTTACGCCCCTCGCGCCGTCCTGAACCATTACTTTATTCAGCGCACGTCCGCTGCGCAAAGCCTCTGCAACTGGGTTTCTTCCGGCAATAAATTCTTCTTTCATAACTTCACCTTTAGTTTTTTTCTGCGGCTTTTTTAGCTTTTAAAATAGCTTCAAGGCGTCCGCAGCTCATGGCACCTTCGCGGCAAATGCCTTCGCTTACACAGGTCGGTCCGGCGTTTTCAAAAATAACCGGCGCAACGCGTTTGCATTCTGCCAGCATCTTTTCCGCCAGCGCGCGGATTTCCCACTGCGCACGCATGCAGCAGCGCAGGCTGAAAAAGTTCAGCAGCGAGCGGGCATTAAAAGTGCAGACGATTTTTGTTTCCGCCGCATTCGGCAGCACATAGCGCGCATCCTCTGCCGGAATGCCCATTTCCGTAAATTTATTGTAGGCATCCTGCAGCTTCTGCATTAAATCTTCAAACTCAGCCTTTGCTTCCGGTTTGGCTGCAATGGAAGGAGGCATAATTACCTCAAAATTATGTTCTTTAACATAACGCTGCGACTGCTGCGAATAAGAAGCAATGCGGTGGCGCACAAGCTGATGCGTTAAAACGCGCGAAACGCCTTCAATGGCAAAGGTAAAGGTAACATGTTCCAGCGTGGAAAAATGGCCCATCGAAACAAGTTTGCGCACCAGAGCAGCCGCCTGTTCATCAGAAATTTTTTCTTCAAGCTGCGCCGCACCGATAGGAGAATAGCAAAGACGCGCGCTCATGGCAACTGTCTTTTCCGGTTCCGGCGTATGCCTTACTAATTTTACCTGCATATTTTACCTCATTTTGTCTTAAAATCATCAATAATGATATTAAAAGCCTGTTCCATAATTGTTTCCAGGCGTTCATCTTCGTTGTTTAAAAACAGCCAGCCAATAAGCGCTTCAAAAGCCGTGCTCATACGGTATTCGTGCACGCTGGCACTTTTGGGCACGGAAGATTTTGTATTGCGCCCGCGTTTTACAACGGCCAGTTCCTGTTCGTTAAGCGTATCCATCAAAGCTGTCAGAGCCTTGGCCTGATATACTGCCGATACCGCTTTGGAGCTTAAATCATGTATAACGCGCACATGGCTTGATGCTGCCAGAAAGCGCAGGCGTACATACAGCGAAAAAACCACATCGCCCACATACGCCAGAAGCACGGGGTTCATGCTGCCTGCTTCCGGTAAAGAAACTCCGGCAGCCTGCACGGCTGCCAGAGCATGTTCTTTCACTAATTTATACTGTTCAAACTTCACTGTTTTTTCCACCGTACTCCCTGCGGAGTGTCCTCAAGCACAATGCCGAGGCCTGTTAAAGCATTGCGCAGTGCGTCTGCCTGAGCATAATTTTTAGCGGCACGCGCTTCCTGGCGCAGGCTTACAACCGTTTCAATCAGCTTGTCTTCAAGCGAGTCATCTTTTTCTGCCGCAGGCTGTGCGGAAGTTTCCAGCACGCCGATAATGCCGCAGAACTCCGCAAAAAGTTTTTCCATATTTTCAACCAGCTTGCCGTCCGGTTTTTCGCTGCCGGTGCTGATATGCTGATGATAAATGTTAATTTCTTTTGCCAGTTCAAACATAAAGCTGATGGCAAGCGCAGTATTGAAATCGTCGCTCATGGCTTCCATAAAGCCGCTGCGCAGTTCCTCCAGTTTTGCGTAAAGAGCTTCGCTGGTTTCCGTCGGGCCGCCGCTGATAAGCTGAGCCAGTTCTTTTAAATTGTTCTGTGCTGTTTTTAAACGTGCCAGGCTGCGCTGTGCTTCCTTCAGGCGCTCATCGCTGAAATCCAGCGGGCTGCGGTAATGCGTGGAAAGAATGAAAAAGCGCAGTGTTTCCGGCTCGAAATGTTCCAGAATATCGGCAACGGTAAAGAAGTTGCCAAGCGATTTGGACATTTTTTCTTCGTTAACGGTAATAAAACCGTTATGCAGCCAGTAGCGTACAAACGGATGCACGCCGGTGCAGCCTTCAGACTGGGCAATTTCGTTTTCGTGGTGCGGGAAAATAAGGTCGCTGCCGCCGCCGTGGAAATCAAAGCTTTCGCCAAGGTATTTCATACTCATGGCAGAGCATTCAATATGCCAGCCCGGGCGTCCGTTGCCCCACGGGCTTTCCCAGTACGGTTCGCCGGGTTTTGCTGCTTTCCACAGCGCAAAATCAAACGGGTTATGCTTTTTGTCGTTAACGTCAACGCGGGCGCCGGCCATCATATCTTCCAGCTTACGTCCGGAAAGTTCGCCGTAGCGGTCAAACTTTTCAACGCTGTAATATACGTCGCCGTCAAGCTCATAGGCATAGCCTTTATCAATAAGGGTCTGCACAACATTGATAATTTCCTGCATATGCTCGGAAACGCGCGGGTAAACATGCGCGCGGCGTACGTTCAGCTTATCCATTACTTCAAAATAAGCGTCGATATAACGCCCGCAGATGTCGCTCCACTGCACGCCTTCCTTATTCGCCGTATTGATGATTTTATCGTCAACATCGGTAAAATTCTGCACATGCAGAACGTCATAGCCTTCATGCTCCAAAAAACGGCGGATAACGTCCCACGTTACAAAGGGGCGTGCGTTGCCGATATGGGGATGGTTGTACGGCGTAACGCCGCAAACATACATATAGGCTTTGCCGGGATGCAGAGGCACAAATTCTTCTTTCTTTTTGGTGAGCGTATTATAAACTTTAATAGCCATAGTAATTGCTCCTTAATATAACTTAACCCCAACTTTATCAAGGCTGTTTTTAATGCGGCTTACGGTGCGGGCAAGGCCCAGAAGCGGAATCATTTCCGCAAGTTCCGGCCCGTGCTGGTTGCCGGTAAGCGCTACGCGGATAGGCATGAACACGTTTTTGCCGCCCAGTTTGGTTTCTTTCTGGATAGCCTTAAAAGTTGCCTTTACGGAAGGACCGTCCAAAACTTCCAGCTTCGGCAGTTTGTCAAACAGCAGTCGGATTACTTCCGGTACGGTTTCTGCCAAAAGCACGTTTTTGGCTTCGTCATTTTCAAAATCAAAATTATCGGTAAAGTACATGGCAACATCATCCGGCACCTGTGCTGCGTAGGATACATGCTGCTGCGCAGTGGCAACAACGTCTTTCAGCCATTCCAGCTTATCGCCGTATTCTTCGCCGTTAATAAAGCCTTTTTTTATCATATGCGGTTTGGCTGCTTCGTAAAACTCGTCGCGGCTCAGTTTGCGCATATAGTGCTGGTTAATCCAGTTCAGTTTGTCAATGTCAAATACAGCCGGGTTCTTGGCAACATGGTCCATGCTGAACTCTTTCACAAGCTCGTCCATGCTGAAAATTTCCTGTTCGCTGTTAGGCGCCCAGCCAAGAAGTGCCAGGAAGTTGTCAATGGCTTCCGGCAGATAGCCGAGCTGGCGGTACTGGTCTACGGAAGTTGCACCATGGCGTTTGGACATTTTGGTGTGGTCCTTGCCGAGAATAAGGGAAATATGCCCGAAGGTAGGCTGTTCAAATCCAAGTGCGTCATAAATAAGGCACTGGCGCGGAGTGTTGGAAAGATGTTCCTCGGCGCGGATAACATGGGTGATATGCATTAAAGAATCGTCGATAACAACTGCATAGTTATAAGTCGGGATGCCGTCGGATTTAACGATAACAAAGTCGCCGATGCCGTTGGAATCGAACACAACATCGCCGCGTACCATGTCGCGCACTAAAATCTGTTTGTCGGCAGGCACTTTAAAACGTACGGTCGGTTTTCTGCCTTCGGCTTTATATTTTTCAATCTGTTCCGGCGTTAAATGGCGGCATTTGCCCATGTAGCGCGGCATTTTGCCTTCGGCAAGCAAAGCCTGGCGTTCCGCTTCCAGCTCTTCGTCGGTGCAGTAGCAGTAGTATGCCTTGCCTTCTGCCAGCAGTTTATCGGTATATTTTTTATAAATTTCCAGGCGTTCGGTCTGGCGGTAAGGTCCGTTTTCGCCGCCTACGTCAATACCTTCGTCCCAATCCATGCCAAGCCATTTTAAAGCTGCCTTAATATTTTCTTCGCTTTCACGGCTGGAACGCTCAAGGTCGGTATCTTCAATACGCAAAATCATTTTGCCGCCCATTTTGCGGGCAAACAGCCAGTTAAACAGTGCGCTGCGTGCGCCGCCGATATGGAAAGGCCCGGTAGGACTGGGCGCAAATCTTACTCTAACTTCATTAGCCATCAAACTCATTCCTCCAAAAAATTAATCTTTTATATTATAGCATAATCTGTTAAATGCGTCATATTTTAATCAGGCTTACGCAGGCTTCTGCGGCAATTCCTTCACCGCGCCCGGTAAAGCCCAGCTTTTCGGTTGTTGTAGCTTTTACGTTTACAGCGTCTTCGCCAAGTTCAAGCGCCGCCGCAAGGTTAGCCCGCATCTGCGGAATAAATCCGGCAAGTTTAGGTCTTTGCGCAATGATTGTTACATCGGCATTGTTTACGTGCCAACATCGCTCCTTTAAAAGCGCAATGACATGCGCCAGCAGCTTCATGCTGTCCGCACCTTTAAAGCGCTCATCGGTATCGGGAAAACGCCTGCCGATATCGCCAAGAGCAGCCGCCCCCAAAAGAGCATCCATTAAAGCATGTACGGCAACATCAGCATCGCTGTGCCCGTCAAGGCCAAGTTCATAAGGCACTTCAACCCCGCACAAAATAAGTTTGCGGTTTTCCGTAAGGCAGTGCACATCAAAGCCTGTGCCTACCCTAAACTGCGGAACTTTTATTTCCTGCTGCATAGCCATTCCCCTGTCTGCACAAATTTTTTCTGCCAAAAGCAAATCTTCCGGCGTGGTAATTTTAATGTTTTCGTAACTTCCTTCAGCAACGGCAACTTTTACTCCCAACCGCTCCACCAGCGAAGCATCGTCAGTTACTGCCGTACCGCGCAGGTTTTCGCTGCCGTAAGCGCGGTGCAAAAGTTCCGCTTTAAAAATCTGCGGCGTCTGCACAGCACGCAGCAAGCTGCGCTGCGGTGTACCGGCAACAAAGCCGTTTTCATCAATAAGTTTAATAGTATTTTTTACCGGCACCGCCGCTATGGCTGCCCCATATTTCACGGCAGCTTTCAAAGTGCGCTCAAACACCTCTTTGCCTGCAAAAGGGCGTGCACCGTCATGCACGGCAATAAAACCGCCGCTGCCGGTTAAGGCAAGCGCATTTTTCACGCTGTCGGTGCGTTCCGCGCCGCCTGCCACAACTGCTGTATCAAGCAGCGGAAAAAGCTCCCGGTATCTGGTAAGCATTTCATTTATATCGTCAATTTCAGCTGCGCCTGCGGCGATAATGGTTTTATCAGCCATACCGGTATCATTTATCATGCGCAAGCACTGCACTAAAAGCGGCAGCCCGCCCAGCATGGCAAACACTTTGTTTTTTCCAAGGCCAAGCCTTTTTCCCGCACCGGCGGCAGGCACAATAACCGTAAGTTTATCCATACAAATCACCTGTTAGCAACTTTGGCAAAAACCATGCGCCCGGCAGAAGTCTGCAATACAGAAGTAACCTCCGCCATTACGGAAGAACCGATAAAGCGTCTGCCGTTATCGACGACTATCATTGTGCCGTCTTCGAAATAAGCAATAGCCTGTCCTGCTTCCTTGCCTTCGCGCAGCAAAAACACATTAATGTTTTCGCCGGGCACAACCATCTGCTTAACGGCGTTGGCCAGGTCGTTAATGTTTAAAACATCAATGCCCTGAATTTCTGCCACTTTGTTCAAGTTAAAATCGTTGGTTACAATAATCCACTGTTTTTGCTGAGCCAGCTTCACCAGCTTGGCATCAACGCCTTCCAGTTCCGGATAATCGGTATCGTCAACAAAAACACGCTCAGGGTTCTCCATTTGTATTTCATGAAGCAAATCGAGCCCGCGCCTGCCCTTGCCGCGTTTTAAGCCGTCAGAAGAATCGGCCAGTGTCTGCAATTCGCGGATAACGAATTTAGGCACTATCATAAAGCCTTCCAAAAAGCCTGTTTTTAAAATATCGCCAATACGGCCGTCAATAATTACGCTTGTATCAAGCAGCTTGTTGTCGCAGTAAACACGGTCGCTGTCATAAGCGTCTTTAACGGCGGCAGGTTTAACCGCGCCTTTCAGCGACGGCAGGCTCCTGTCAAAAAAGCCCACAATATCCTGATGCTTGCGCAAAGCTACCTTGGCGCCGACCATGGAAAGCACTACGCTGAAAATAAGCGGGATATACGGCCCGATAATAGGCAGATGCGAAAAAGGCCCGCCCAAAAGGTTGGCCAGCACAAGGCCAATGGCAATGCCGAAGGTTATTACCATGATGTCACTGGTAGGAACGCGTGCCAGCAAAATGGCAATTTTCTCCGTCCAGCTCGTCATTTTACGGATAATAACAGGCGCCAGTGCCATGCCCATACTGCCAAAAACAAAAATTCCGACACTGCCTGATACGATTGTTGTAAAAGCAATGCCGAAAAAGCCGTTGCCATAAAATTTGTAATCAAAGTAATCCGAAATATAAGGCAGTAAATATTCTGTAAGTATAAGTCCGGTAACAGCAAAAACAACGACTATTGTAATCCGCAGCACTCTGTTTAACATTTTCTCACCTCCTTCAGGGTATAATTAGGGATTATGTTTATTGTACTACAAATCAGCTGTCAAAAACAGTATAAAAAATAAAAAACACCGTTTTTACCGGTGTTTTTTATTCAAAAAATTTATCAAGCCACTTTTCGGCTTCTTTCTGGCTTTCGTCGCAAACCAGCATCATCTCGCTCACCAGTATCTGGCGCGCGTTTCCCAAAAGCCTTCGTTCTCCGGTGGACAGCTTTTTCTCGTTTTCCTGCGTCTGCAGGATATGTATAACTTCGGCAACATCAAGCACATTGCCGCTTTTCATTTTGTCAAGATACATATTAAAGCGCCGGTTCCAGGTAATGCCTTTGGCGTTAAACTCAACCGGTGTACCGAGCACTTTTTCAATGCCCGGAATTTCATCTTTGGTGATAATATGGCGCAAACCGACACGTTCCACATTTTTAAGCGGCACCATAACACGCATATCGGTAAGAAGCATTACCATAACCAGATAATCCACCGCTTCACCGGCAAGCTCATGCTGCTCTATAGCCTGCACAATACCTGCACCATGCATCGGATATACAACTTTATCTCCTACGGAAAACATTGGCGCCCCTCCTTGTACAAAATGCCAGCTTTCGCCCTAATACTCTTTTATTGTAACACCAAGGAGTAAAAATGTCAAAATTTATTCATTTTATCATAGTAGTTAATTTGTGTCAACGCTTTTGCCGCATAAAACATACAAAAAAACGGGCCGTTAAGCCCGCTTTTTTAATTAAAAATTGCGTTCAGCGCTTCTTCAAGCGTCGCCGCCTGAACAATGCCCGATGTTTTCTGCTCCATATTAAGTTTTCCCTTTGGCACTACAAATTTTGTAAAGCCAAGGTTTGCGGCATCGCGTATGCGCCGCTCCGTACCGGCAACGCGGCGTATTTCACCGGTAAGCCCCACTTCACCAACCGCCAGCACGCCGTGCGGCACTGGTTTATTGCGGTAGCTCGATACCAATGCTGCCGCCGCGGCAAGGTCTGCCGAAGGCTCGGTAATTTTCATGCCGCCAACAACGTTTAAATAAGCATCAAAATTGCCAAAATCCATGCCCAGCCGCCGCTCTAAAATAGCCAGCAGCATATTTACGCGGTTGTAATCAAACCCTACAGCCGTACGCCTAGGCATGCCGTAAGGCGTTTTGGCAACCAAAGCCTGCACTTCAACCATAATCGGCCGGTTGCCTTCCATACAGGCGCAAACTACGCTTCCCGGCGCGTTTTCGGCACGGTTTTCCAAAAACAGCCCGGCAGGGTTGGCAACTTCTTTTAAGCGCGCGCAAAACGCGGAAGGAATATGACCTGTCACCTTCAAACTGCAGCACCACGTCAACCATATGCTCCAAAAGGCGCGGCCCGGCAATATTGCCGTCCTTGGTAACGTGCCCGATGATAATAACGGCAATGCCGGTTGCTTTGGCAAAGCGCAGCAGCTTGGCAGTACATTCGCGCACCTGCCCCACGCTGCCTGCCGCCGTTTGCAGTTCAGGGTTATACATAGTCTGAATGGAATCTATAACAAGTATCTGCGGCTGTACCTCTTTAGCCTGCAACAGCACGGCGTCAAGGTCGGTCGCAGTCATCACCAGCAGCGCTGTGCCCGGTTTGCCCAACCTGCGCGCACGCATAGCGGTCTGTGCTTCCGATTCTTCACCCGACACATATAAAACTTTAATGCCCCCGGCGCTGAAGCGGATACCGGCATCCAAAAGCATGGTTGATTTGCCGATGCCCGGGTCGCCGCCCATAAGCACCAGGCTGCCGGGCACAAGCCCGCCGCCGAGCACCCTGTCAAATTCGTTAATGCCAGTTTTAAGGCGCTCAACTTCCGTAAGCATTACTTTGTCAAGCGTTTTGGGCTTGGGCGCTTCTTTCGGCATTAAAAAGCTTTGCTGCGGGCCGGAAGCCGGCGTTTCCAGTTCTTCTGCCAGGCTGTCCCACGTGCCGCATTCGGGGCAGCGCCCCATCCATTTGGCCGTAGTGTAACCGCAGTTCTGGCACACAAATTTAGTTTTGGTTTTGGCCATTATTTACCTCCGCCGGATGTATTTCTTCGTGCGTTAACACTACTTCAACTTTTTTAGGCGTAAAAACAATGTTTCCGCTTTCGCCAACGCTTGCGCAAATGGTATCGCCCGCTTTAAACATGCCCGCCAGGTACAAATCGCTTACAGGGTCTTCCAGCATCTTGCGTACGGCACGGCGCAAAGGCCTTGCGCCATAACGCGTATCACTGCCTTCTTTTACCAAAAGCTCCCTTGCTTCCTGCGAAACTTCCAGTGTCAGCCCGTTTTCGGCAAGTTTGGCGCGCAAATCGCGCAGCATATTTTTAATTATTTCAACAAGTTCGTCATAATGCAGGGAATCGAAAATCGTAATCTCGTCAATTCTGTTTAAAAATTCCGGGCGGAACACATTTTTAATTTCCGCCAGCACTTTATTTTTGCGGTCTTTATCTTCCTGCGCTTCGCCAAGCGTAAAGCCCAGCGGTTTGGTATGGGCAAGCATCCGCGCACCGGCGTTGCTCGTCATAATAATCACGCAGTTGCGGAAATCGGTTGTGCGCCCCTGCCCGTCGGTAAGACGCCCGTCCTCCATAATCTGCAAAAGCAGGTTGAATACATCCGGGTGCGCCTTTTCAATTTCGTCAAGTAATATAATGGAATACGGCCTTCTGCGCACAGCGTCCGTAAGCTGGCCGCCTTCTTCATAGCCAACATAGCCCGGAGGCGCGCCTACAAGGCGGGATGCCGTATGTTTTTCCATGTATTCGGACATATCAAAACGAATAAGCGCACGCTCGTCGCCGAACATATTTTCTGCCAGCGCTTTGGCAAGTTCCGTTTTGCCTACGCCAGTCGGGCCAAGAAACAGGAACGAACCCACCGGCCTGTTTTTATCCTTAAACCCGGCACGCGCGCGGCGGATGGCTTTGGACACTGCTTCTACCGCTTCGCTCTGCCCGATAACACGCTTGTGCAAATCGTCCTCCATATGCAGCAGGCGTTCCGATTCCGTCTGCGTAAGTTTTTGCAGAGGAATGTTAAGCCACTGGGAAATAACCGCGGCAATGTCCTCCTCGGTAACTTCCGGCTGTTTGCCTATCGCGCGGTCATAATTGCTTTTTTCGTAGGTAAGCCCCATTTCAAGTATGGCTTCCTTATCGCGCAGCTGCGCCGCCAGTTCATACTGCTGGCGCGAAATCGCCGAAGCCTTTTCCTTGCGTACCTGTGCAAGCTCGCGTTCTTTTTCCTGCACGGGTATGGAAAGTTTATAGTTTTGCAGTTTTACTTTTGCGCAGGCCTCGTCCATCAGGTCAATGGCTTTATCCGGCAGGTTGCGGTCGGTAATATAGCGGTTGGAAAGCTTTACCGCTGCTTCCAGCGCCGCATCGGTAACATGCAGTTTATGGAATTCTTCATATTTTTCGCGCAGGCCTTTTAAAATCGACAGTGCCGCATCAGCATCCGGCGCGGCAACCACAACCGGCTGGAATCTGCGTTCCAGCGCCGCGTCTTTTTCAATATGCTTACGGTACTCGCTGAGCGTTGTAGCACCTACAACCTGCAATTCACCCCTTGCAAGGGCAGGTTTTATAATATTGGCCGCATCGGTGCCGCCTTCACCTGCGCCCGCGCCGATAATGGTATGCAGTTCGTCTATAAAAAGAATTATATCCTTGTTTTCTTTAATGGTTTCCAGAATATCCTTCAGGCGTTCTTCAAAATCGCCCCGGTATTTGGCACCGGCCACAAGATACCCGATTTCCAGAGAAAAAACGGTTTTGCTGCGCAAAAGCTCCGGCACCTTGCCGTCAACAATGCGCTGTGCCAGGCCTTCTGCCACACTTGTTTTGCCTACACCGGCCTCGCCGATTAAAACGGGGTTATTCTTGGTGCGGCGGCACAAAATCTGTATAACTCTTTCAATTTCGTTTTCCCTGCCGATTACAGGGTCAATTTTCCCTGCTGCCGCCAGTTCGTTCAAATTGCGCCCAAATTCGTTTAAAACCTCAAGCGATGCTTCTTCCGACATTTCATCGTAATACGAAGGCATTTCCGGTTCTTCAAAGCCAGGAACGGACGGCTGATGTTCACGGATGGAACGGATAATCTGCCATACCTGTTCCGCAGTAATGTTAAACTTGCGCAGCACGGTGCCGCCCATGCCTTTGTCCTCGCGCAAAATGCCCATCAGCAAATGCTCGGAACCTACCTGCGGCGATTTTAAAGCCAGTGCGGTTTCGGCGGCAATTTCAAGCGCGCGTTTGGCACGCGGCGTATAGCCGATGATAATCTGCAAATTGCCTGCCGGGTCCATGGCCTTTTCCACTTCTTCCGCCACGGCAACAGGGTTAATGCCCAGCTTTTCAAGCACCCTTACGCCGTAACAGTCCTTTTCGTTTAAAAGCGCCAGCAGCAAATGCTCCGTACCGAGGTGGTCATGCCCGCGGTCCAGCGCACTGCGCATGGCATTTTCCAAAATGGAAGCCATCCGTTTGGTAAAACGGCGTTCCTGCGGTTTTGCCTGCTCACCGCCAAAAAATAATGTTTCAAGCAAATTGCGCGGGTCAACAGCGCGCCCGCCGCCGCTAACGGCGTACGGCATCAGCTTTTCGGCGCAGTCCGCGCACAGCCACTTGTCAATCTGTTTATTATTTACCATGCACACTACGTGCACAACGGCTTCTTTTTTGCCGCATTTCTGGCATAACATATCTGTCACCTCACCTGCATCATCTTACTTATGGCATTCTGTAATACAGTTATTTTTTTCTTTTCATCCGCATTTATAATTTCAAGCATATATTTTAAAAGCGCATATTCGCGGGCCGTAACCATGCCGCGGTGCGCCCAGTGTTCCAAAAGAGCCTGCGCAGTTTCCCTGCGTTTGGCTTCCTTGTTGGGCGGCGGCGTAACCCTCACAATGCGCACAAAGCCGCCGCTGCCACGGCGCGACTCCACCAGATAGCCCTTTTCCGGCGTAAAGCGCGTGCTTATAACATAGCTTATCTGCGACGGAGCGCACGATAATTTATCGGCCAGTTCATTACGCTGCACCAGCACAGTGTCCTCACTGTCCTCCAGCAACTGGCGGATAATAAAATTTTCTATTGCATCAGCAAGATTTCTCATATCTGATTACCCCATAAATTTAGATGTATTGTTTTACACTTATTATATTTGACTTTTCGACTTTTGGCAAGGCATAAATAAAAAACAGCGATGAAATTTTTGTAAATTCCACCGCTGCCATTATTTAAAAATTACAGATTTTTTGCAAATTCGTATGCAAACTGCCGTGCTGCTTCGGTTTCATCAACGCAGGCACGCCATTTGCAGTTAAAGCCGGGTTGTAAATCGAACCCTCCTGCCGTAAGCATGGCTTCCATATCTTTCTGCGCACCGCCTGCCCAGCCGCAGGTGCCAAAAGCTGCTGCTTTTTTGCCTTTAGGCTGCAAGCCTTTTAAATAAACCAGCATACCGCCGATTGTCGGCATCATGCCGCTGTTTAAAGTCGGTGAACCTACAAGCAGGCCACCCGCTTCAAACAATTCTGCCGCCACAGTGCTGCAAGGGGTTCTGTCCATACGCATCAGCTGCACGTTTACACCGGCAGCGGCAGCGCCTTCAACCATGGCGCGTGCCAGCGCTTCCGTGCCGCCCCACATGGTATCGTAGGCAATAACAACACTTTTGCCGTTAACGCCCATTCCCCAGGCTGCATATTTTTCAAGAATCTGCGCAATTTTGCTGCGCCAGATAACGCCGTGCGCCGGAGCAATCATTTTAATATCAAGCGCAGAGGCTTTTTTAAGCGCACCGCCGATTAAACGAGCATACGGCCACAAAATGTTGGCAAAATACTTTTTCGCTTCATAGAACAAAACATATTCGTCAACTTCATCATCAAAGCGTTTGGAGGAAGCATAATGCTGGCCAAACGCATCGTTGCTGAACAGAATGCCGTCCTGCGGGCAGTAGGTTACCATGTTGTCGGGCCAGTGCAGCATCGGCATAGGCACAAAAGTAAGTTCACGGCTGCCAAGGCTTATTTTATCGCCTTCCTTAACAACCATAAAGTCAAAGCCGTCGCCATAATGGCGCAAAGCCTCGTTTTTGCCCTGCATGGTAATAACAAATTTAGCATTGGGCGCCGCTTTTAAAACCTCCGGCAGCGCACCTGCATGGTCAGGTTCAACATGGTTTACCACTACATAATCTATTTTGGCAGGGTCAGCAACACGGCGTATTTTCTCCAAAAGTTCATCTGCATAGCAGGCCTTAACGGTATCAATAAGGCAAATTTTTTCATCAACAATTAAATAACTGTTGTATGAAGCGCCGCGCTCGGTTTTATATCCGTGAAAATCCCTCACAATCCAGTCCGTTGCACCCACATCATAAATACCGGGCGCTATTTCCATTGGCATCATTGGTTGTACCTCCTTTTGTACTCATCATAAAACAAATTAAAGATAGCCGAAAGATAATTTTTTCAAGTTTTTATCTAAAAACAGCCCTGCCTGATGGAAGCTGTTTAAAGTGCTTCTGTGCCCGATACTGATAACCGTAGTCTGCGGCATTTCGGCAGATATTAAAGTGTACATGGCTTTTTCCGTAGCCTCGTCAAGAGCGGATGTTGCTTCATCCAGGAACAGCCAGTCCGGCTTATAAATAAGCGCACGCGCAAAAGCCACGCGCTGCTGTTCGCCGCCGCTTAAAACATGCGCCCAGTCCGCTTCAACATATAAATTTTCTGCCAAATAGCCGATACTGCATTTTGCAAGCACGTTTTTCAGTTCTTCATCACTGCATTCATGCCCGCCGGGGTACAGCAGCGCCTCGCGCAGAGTGCCGAGCGGCAGATACGGCTTTTGCGGAATAAACATGGTATTTTCCGCTTCCGGCATGGCAAGCCTGCCTTTTACATACGGCCAGATACCTGCCAGAACGCGCAGCAAAGTGCTTTTGCCGCTGCCGCTTGGCCCTTTGATTAAAATATTTTCACCGCGGCGCAGGTTAAATTCCGCACCGTCAATCAAAACATGCCCGTCCGGCAGCGTTATATCAAGCTGCTTGGCTGCAATGCCGCCATCAGATAACTCACGCTGCAAATCCGGCTGCAATTTTTCCTGCTTAACTTCGTGCATGTGCAGCCCAAAGCCGGTAAGACGGTTAACAACAGACTGCCATTCGGCAATGGAAGCGTACATATCAACAAAATACGAAAGCGATTCCTGTACTTTACCGAAAGCGTTGCTTACCTGCATCAACCCGCCCAGCGTAATCTGGTGCGCCAAGTAGCGCGGCATTGCCACAACCATCGGGAAAATAATGGCTATCTGCGAATACCCGGAATTAATCCAGATAAGCTGTTTGCGTTTTTGAATAATTTTCCAGAAGTTGTCCAAAAGCAGTGCAAAACGCTTTTTAAAAATGCTGCCCTCGCGACCTTCGCCACTGTAAAAGGCAATGCTCTCAGCGTTTTCGCGCATACGCATCATGCTGAAACGGAAATCAGCCTCGTAACGCTGCTGCACAAAATTAAGCCCAACCAGCTTTTTGCCGGCAACATGCGTTACCCATGTGCCAAGCGCCGAATAAATAAGCGCCACCCACACCATATAGCCTTCGATATGGAAGCTGTGCCCCCAAAGCGTAAAATCGAGCGGTCCGGAAATATTATACAAAACAAATACGAACGATACAAAAGTGCATACCGCCTTTAAAACGCCTATACTGAAAGTCAGCGTCATTTCCACAAACAGACGCACATCTTCACTGATACGCTGGTCAGGGTTATCGGTATCGGCGCCGAAAACCTGCAGGCGGTAATAAGTTTTATTGCGCAGCCATTCGTCAATGTAGCGGTCTGTAAGCCAGCGGCGCCAGTTAATTATAAGCACCTGCTGCAAATAAAACGAATATACCATTAAAATAATGTACAGCGCAGCCAGCCACGAAAAATGTATCAGTTCATCAAAAATTTTCTCGGTGTCGTAATTTTGCAGCGCTTCATAAAATACGTTAAACCAGTCGTTAATTAAAACAATTACATATACAACCGCCAGTGTAAGCGCAATTATTACCGCCAGCAGGGCAAACGCCTTCAAGCGTTCTTCCGACTGCCAGTAGCTTTTGGTTAAAAACCACACATTGCGCAGAAAGCGGCTTTGTTCTTTTAATCTGTTCAAGCAAATTCCCCTCTATTTCAAAATAGTTTGTTTACTCTAACTATTATACAACACAAATTTAAAAATTCCTGCTATAAAAAATGCCCCGCTGTCAAGCAGGGCATTTTTCACTAATTATTTACTTTTATCAGGCTTCTTCTTTATGCTTTTTGCTGAAGAATTTTTCTACAACTACAAAGCATACCGGAATCAGGAAGATACCGAACAGCGTGTTAAAGGTCATGCCGGCAACTACGGCGTTACCCATGGATACACGCGCGCCTGCGCCCGGGCCGGTTGCAACAGCCAGCGGCAGGCAGCCGAGGATGAATGCAAACGAAGTCATCAGAATCGGACGGAGACGGAGGCGGGATGCTTCAACAGCAGCATCAACAACACCCATGCCTTTTTCCATATTCATCTTGGCGTATTCTACAATCAAAATTGCGTTCTTGGCAGCAAGGCCGATAAGCATAATCAAGCCAATCTGCATATAAACGTCGTTTTGCTGTCCGCGCAGGTACTGGCCGAGAATGCAGCCCAGTACGGCAGTAGGCACGGAAAGGAGAACTGCCAGAGGAATGGTCCAGCTTTCATACAAAGCTGCCAGGCAGAGGAATACGAAGATAAGGGAAATTACAAAAATCTGCATGGAGCGGTTGCCAGCTTCAATCTGGTCACGGCTCTGGTCGGTCCATTCATAGCTGTAAGTTACCGGCAAAGTTTCTGCCGCAACTTCTTCCAGAGCAGTCATGGCCTGGCCGGTGGAATAACCTTCGGCAGGGTCGCCAGCAATTTTAATAGCGCGTGCGCCGTTAAAGCGCGTCATAACAACGGAGCTGTTCTCATTGTCATAAGTTACAAGAGTGTTCAGCGGAACCATCGTGCCATCGTTGCTGCGTACAAAGAAATAACGCATATCGTCAACGTTGGAGCGGTATTTGTCATCAGCCTGCATAACAACTTTCCATGTACGGCCGAAGTTGTTCAGGTCATTGATTTCGTAACCGCCGAGGAAGGTCTGCAATGCGCTGAATACGCTGGAAACAGGTACGTTCAGGCTCTGTGCCTTATCACGGTCTACGTTGAATTTATACATAGGCGTGGTGGTGTTCAGGGTGGTGTAAATCATGCCTATTTCCGGGCGCTGGCGTGCTTTCGCCAAAAATTCCTGCGCACGGTCATTCATCAGGCTTACATCTTCACCGCCAAGATTCATAATGTACATGCTTAACGAACCGGTGCTGGAAGCGCCAGGCAATGCAGGCGGCTGGAAGGCCATAACCGTGGCATCCGGGAATTTAGGACCGAGGCCCTGAATCATAGGAATGATATCCTGAATGGTAGTATCACGTTCTGCATAAGGCTTCATGGCTACAACTACGAGGCCGGCAGACGCTTTCTGCGCAGAACTCAGAATATCAACGCCGGATACTTCCATTACATAGTCAACGCCAGGGAATTTCTGAACTTCTTTACTGAGTTCGCCCATCAGCTGAATATTACGGTTGCTGGAAGCGCCTTCCGGCAGGCTGAAGGATACGGCGCTCATGCCCATATCTTCATTAGGAACGTAACCGGAAGGAGTAATCTTAAACAGGAAGCCGATTAAAATTACGCCAACCAGCAGGCATGCCATAACAACTTTTGCATGGCGGATGCATTTTTCTACGTTAGTTACGTATTTAGCAAGCGTTCTTTCAAACCATTTGTTGAAAGCATGTACGGCTTTGCCGATAAAGCCTTTAATTTCGGCTTCATCTTTTTTAGGTTTCAAAATCAGAGCGCACAGCGCCGGGGTCAACGACAATGCGATAAGTGCCGAAAGCATCATGGAAACGGAAATGGTAATGGCAAACTGTTTATAAAGTTCGCCAACGGTACCGCCGGTAAACGCAGTCGGGATAAATACCGCTGAAAGTACGAAGGCAATGGCCACAACAGGGCCGGAAACTTCGCTCATGGCGCGGTAGGTTGCTTCTTTAGGCGTAAGGCCAGTATCCTGAATATGATGTTCTACCGCTTCTACAACGACGATAGCGTCATCGACTACGAGGCCGATAGCAAGGATAAGTGCGAAGGCCGTCAGCGTATTAATGGTAAAGCCCAAAAGTACGAACGAAGCAAAAGTACCAACCAGAGATACCGGTACTGCCAGCAGCGGAATCAGCGTTGCGCGCCAGCTGCCAAGGAACATAAAGATTACAAAAATAACCAGTACCAGCGCTTCAAAGAAGGTATGGGCAACTTTGTTCAAAGATTCGGTAATAAACTGCGTGTTATCCTGAATAACCGTCAGTTTCATATCTGCCGGGAAACGTTTTTCTGCATCAGCCAAAACTTCGCGGATTTGCGAAACCGTTTCAATGGAGTTGGCGTCACTGGTAAGGGATACGGGGAATACTACGGAGGCGCCGCCGTTCAAACGGCTGAGTACCAGGTCGCTTCTCGGTGCTTCTTCAATGCGGGCAATATCCTTTAAGTAAAGGTTTTCGCCGTTAATGGAACGGATAATAATATTGCCGAATTCTTCAGGTGTTTTTAAACGGCCCTGAGCATTGGCTGAGTATTGTTTTTCCTGCTCGTCAACAGTAGGGCGGGCACCTACGGTACCTACAGGCGCCTGAATGTTCTGAGCTTCTACCGCCGTTTCAATATCGCTTGTTGTAAGGTTAAGCTGAGCCAGTTTTTCCGGGTTCAGCCAGATACGCATGGAATATTCCGGGCCGTATTCATCAACGGTGGATACGCCTTTAACGCGCTTAACAGCGTCGATAAAGTTAACGTCGGCGTATGTTCTGAGGAACATACTGTCATAAGTATTGTTAGGCGAGGTAAGTGCGAAATACATGATCGTTTCCGCAGATTCCTTCGTCGTGGTAATGCCGTATGCGGTTACTTCCTGCGGCATGGAGCTGTTTGCCTGCGATACACGGTTCTGTACTTCTACCGCAGCAATATCGGCGTTCTTTTCCAGGTTAAACTGTACGTTTAAGCTGTATTCGCCGGTAGCGGTACTGGTAGAACTCATATCCAGCATATTTTCTACGCCGTTTACCTTCTGTTCTATTGCCTGCGCAACAGATTCTTCTACCGTCTGGGCACTTGCGCCCGTATAGTTGGTAGTTACGGAAATACGCGGCTTGGTAATATTAGGATACTGGGCAATAGGCAGGCTGAAACCGGCAATAGCGCCCAGCAGCGTAATCAATATGGCCAGCACCATGGCAAAGACCGGACGGTCAATAAAAAATCGTGCCATTCAGCTTACCTCCTTATTTTGCTGCACCGGCAGCATCGCCGGATTCTGTTCTGTCGGCGGTAGTGTCAAGTTCTGCTTCCGTCATCGGTTCGGGGTTTACAAGCGCACCGGCCGTAATTTTGCCGGTACCTTCAACAACGATTGTTTCATCGCCGTTAAGGCCGCTTTCAACCATCCACAAACGCCCTACGCGAGGCCCAAGGGTAACTTCGCGCATTTCAACCTTGTTGTCTGCGCCGATAACATAAACAAATTTCTTATACATCAATTCCGTAACGGCACGCTGCGGAATAAGAAGTGCGTTAGCCCTGGTACCTGCCGTTGCCTGTACATGTGCGAACATTCCCGGCAGCAGTACGCGGTTCGGGTTATCGAACAGCGCTTTAATGGTAAGCGTACCGGTGTTGGCAGTCAATGCACGGTTAACTTCGGCAATGCGGCCGGGCAGGTCATAAGTGGTGCCGTCGCTCAGAACAATACTCAAATTTTCCAGCGGAGCCGCCTGTCCTCTGTCAACGGCAGTGTTGGCAAGCTTCAAGTATTCAGGCTCAGCCATGCTGAACTCTACAAATACCGGGTCGGTGTTGGAAATTGTTGCCATGGTGGTCTGCCCATCGGTAACATAGTTGCCTACTTCAAGGGCAGTAGTATCAATGCGTCCGGTAAACGGAGCGGTTACATTGGTTTCGTTCATATCAATCTGCGCATTTTCAAGCATGGCTTCCTGTGCATTTACGGATGCCTGTGCCTGGTCGCGCGCCATAATAGCGTTATCGAGAGTCTGTTTGGAAACAGCGCTTTGCTCATAAAGTTTTGTGTAGCGTTCGGCATCTACCGAAGCGTTGGCAAGCTGAGCACGGGCATTGGCAAGGTTTGCCTGTGCCTGCAAAAGGTTGGCGCGGTAGGTACGCGGGTCAATCGTGTACAAAATCTGCCCTGCCTGAACGGTTTCGCCGCCGTTAAAATACTTGCCGGTAATCTGCCCGCTTACCTGTGCCTTCAGCTCCATTTCCTGCTGAGCCTGCACAAAGCCGGTATAATCGTAAACCAGCGGTGTATCACGCTTTATTACCTGCATGGATTTTACAAGCGTAGCCTGCGGAGCCGCTGCTTTTTCGCCGCCGCAGCCGGCAAGCGAAAATACAGTTACGGCAGCAAGCGCTGCAACTGCTGCTTTGCCGCTCCTGTTCTTACGCAAAAAATTCAACATAAATCTATTCCTCCTTCTAACTTAAGTTTCAAGTACAAAAAAAGCAAAAAGGATATACTTAAACCAAAGTAATATAATTATATTCCTTCAAAAGCAGAAAGGCAAACCTTAATTTTAGCAAATTTCATTAATTTTACTTATCGTTGCTTTTATTTTCTCGGTTTTTCGCCATTAGACTCTCCAGTCAGTTCCTTTGTGGCAAATTTGTTTATTTTTTGTTATTTTTTCAGCAAATTTTTGTTAAGCATAAATCTTTCAAGTTCGGATGCCGGTATCGCGGCTTCATTCCAGCCCGTACCGTCTTTCATCTTCTGGCAGAACACCAGATTCTTTCCATTATAATACCAGGAATTCGGCACTTCTTGGGTAAAATCAACCTTATCTTCAGCGCCAAGCAAAGCCAGCACCGGCAGTAAATCCGGGTTTTCAACATCCAGAACATCGCTTATATCAAGAACTTTGCCGTCGCTGAGCGATATGTTCAGCGGCAGGCGTTCAAAAATTTCTTCGCTGCCTTCACCCATTACGCCGAAAAACATCAGCGACATCATGTCCGAACCTGCAAAAGGCACCGTATAATCAAGCTCACAGCTTCTTTTGCCAAGCGCTGCGGCATAGGGCTGCCAAACTTTCTCCAGCTCGCCGTTAATGGTATTTTGCAGTTCCTGTTTGCCTTCAACCGCCATAAGCGGATAAGTTACGCTGCTGCCGTCCATTACTGCCTGCTGCTTATAAAGCATGCCGTTGCCGAAAACAAGGTTGCGGCGGAATTCGCCGTTCTGCACGATTTGCGTATATAATTCGCGGTCCTTCAACTGCCAGCCGCCGTCATATTCCCACTCGGCAGCAATTTTGGCAAGCGTGTCCTCGCTGCCTGTGCCGCTTACGGTCTGCAAGGTTGCAAGCTTGTCCATGCCATCGGGGTCTGCAATAACGGTAACCCCGCTCATGCGGCTCTCCGGCTTGCGGTAAGGCTTTAACAAATTTCCGTTTTCATCATACAGACCGCAATTAATATAGTAATCTTTTTCATGCGGCAGCACGCCGTATTCAACGGCTTCCGTACGCACGCCGTCTTTAAAATCTTCAAACACAAATTCCGTTTTAAAACCGGGTTTAAAAGCAGCGTTAACGGCTGCGCCCAGATTATCGCTGCCGGTATAAATTTCCTGCACGGCATTGGGCAGCGCTGCGTCGATAATGCGCACCTGCATTTCCTGTGCCGCCCCGCTTAAAGAGCGCACAATAATCTGCTCGCCCTTACCGGTAAAATGCCCTTTCTGCAAAATATTGGCATAGCCGCCCTCAAGCGAAGGCGTATAGGCGGTTATCAGTTTGCCGCTGCCGTCTTTAATCATCAGCAGCAAATCGCCGTAATAGCTGCTGCCTCCCGTAAGTTTATTGCCCCACAGCTCGGCGGTTTCCTGCGTTCCGTTGCCGTCGGTGTCCGCTTCAATGCTGGCAAGGCACACCGGTTCTGCGGCCAATGCCGCACTATGCCCCGCAGCCAAAATAAAACCTGCCGCCAAAGCAAAAAATCTATTCCATTTCATAAATATAGCCTCCGTTATTTACAGCATTACAAATTATATTATACCAACATCGCGCTGATAACAAAAGCAAAACCTGCTCAGTAAACAAAATAAGTTTTACAGTGTATTTTTTAATAAAAGTAGTGCATTTATCGGTTTTTTGATGTAAAATAACTGATAAGACGCTTACACAGTGTTATGCTGACAACCACTAACTACGCAAAGGATGATGACGATGAAAAAATTACTGTTTTTACTGGCAGCACTTTGCCTGGCATTTGCCCTTACAGGCTGCGGTGGCAGCGAAAAGCAGGCACCGGCAGCGGCCAAAGCACAGGTTAAGCTCGGCATGCTACGCCTTACCAGCAGCGCACCGCTTTTTATTGCCATGGACAAAGGCTTTTTTGCCGAACAGAATATAGAAATACAGCCGGAATGGTTTGACGCGGCACACCCCATTGCCGTTGCAACTGCTTCTTCGCAGGTTGATGTAGGCGCAACCGGCATTACCGCAAGCCTCTTTAACATGGCGGCAAGCGGCCAGCAGCTGGCAATTGTTGCCGATAAAGGCCGCGAAGAAAAAGGCTTTCCTTCTTCCGCACTTGTTGCGGCGGCAAACGCTTATAATAACGGCTTTACCAGCCTTGAAAGCATTAAGGGCAAACGCATCGGCATTACACAGAAAGGTTCTACCTTCCATTATATGCTGGGCAGAATGCTTGAACAGAAAGGCATGAGCCTCGACGATGTGGAACTTGTACCGCTCGGCAAAGTAAGCGCCGTAATGGCAGCGCTTGAAAGCAACCAAATTGACGGCGCAATTTTAAACGAGCCCAACATCACAAAAATGCAGACTGCAGGCACGGCGCAAACCATTGTACAGGTTGGCGACATCATTCCTTATCAGACTTCCGCACTGTTCTTCTCGCCTGAATTTATGAAAAACGAAGATGCCAACATCCGCTTTTTAAAAGCCTATAACAAGGCCTGCCATTATTATTACGAAGCAGCCATTGAAAAAAAAGACCCCAAAAAGCTTGATGAAGTTGTAGGCATTATTGCCAAATACGTAAAAGCCCCTGCCGGTGATATTAAACTTGGCCTGCCGTACATTGACCGCGACGGCAAACTTATGGCGGACGATATTAAAACACAGATTGACTGGTATTCTTCACACGGTATGATGCAGGGCACACTTGACCCTGCCAAAGTGGCAAATACCACTCTGCTGGAAAAAGCACTGGCACAGTAACAATTTAAGGGCGGAACAGCTTCCGCCCTTTTTATTTGGAGGCACTTATGAAACTCGTTATAGACAACGTAAGTAAAAGTTTCGTTTCGCGCACGGGGCATAACCTGCCTGTTTTGCAGGATATTAACCTTACCGTAAACGAAGAAGAATTTGTCGCCCTGGTAGGCCCGTCCGGCTGCGGCAAATCCACGCTTTTAAACATCACAGCCGGGCTGCTTGCGCCGACAAGCGGCAGCGCCAGCTTCACGCACCTGCCGCAGGGGCATGTGCCGCACACCGGCATTGTTTTTCAGGAAACGGGGCTTTTTCCATGGCGCAGCGTTTACGATAATATCGCCTTTGGGCTGGAAGCAATGGGCGTGCCCAAACAAGAACAAAAAGACCGCATAAGCCACTACATAAACCTTGTTGGCTTAACCGGTTTTGAAAAAGCACTGCCGCACCATTTAAGCGGCGGCATGCGCCAGCGCGTAGGCATTGCCCGCGCCCTTGTAATTAACCCCGACCTGCTTTTGATGGACGAACCTTTCAGTGCGCTGGACGCGCAGACGCGCACCATTATGCAGGAAGAACTTGTTACCCTGTGGGATAAAACGCGCCTCAGCACTTTATATGTAACCCATAACATTCAGGAAGCCGTTATGCTTGCCGACCGTGTTGTGCTGCTTTCGCGCCGCCCGGGTAAAATAAGCCGCATTTTAAATATCGGCATACCGCGCGCAGAACGTGAGCTGCCGCAGCATACCGAAGAAATTGCCGAATATATCCGCATTATCTGGGAACACATCAGCAAAGATGCACGCGCGGCCTTAATGGAGGTGGAAGGCAATGAATGAGTATAAAATTACCGATAAAATGCACAGCTGGCAAAAAACTTACCCGGTCTGGGTTTCCGCGCTTTCCGTCATTGTGTTGCTGATAATCTGGGAACTCATCTGCCGCGCAGGCATTGTTTCGCCGTTGTTTCTGCCTTCACCGACAGGTATTTTAAGCGCGCTTGCCGCTATGGTTGCGGGCGGAGAAATAGCTGCAAGCCTTGCTGCAAGTATGTACCGCATTATTCTGGGCTTTGTGCTCGGCAGCGTTATCGGCCTTGCCGTAGGGCTTTTTACCGGCACTTCCGCTCTGATTGACCGCATTGGCTCGCCCATTGTAAACGCTCTGTACCCAATACCTAAAATTGCGCTGCTGCCGCTGTTTATTTTATGGCTCGGCATCGGCGAACTCAGCAAAGTAACCATTATCGCGCTGGGAGTGTTCTTTCCGGTAGCCATGAATACATATTCCGGCGTAAAAAATGTAGACCCGCTTTTAATTAAGGTAGCCGTAAGCTTTAACGCCACCCGCTGGATGACCTTAAAAAAAGTTGTGCTTCCGGCAGCCCTGCCCATGATTTTTGCCGGGCTGCGCCTTGCGGCAGGAACCTCGCTTCTGCTTCTTGTTGCCGCTGAAATGATTGCCGCACAGGAAGGCATCGGCGCGCTAATACTGCATTACGGCGATTTAATGATTACCGGCCGCTTAATGGCAGGCGTAATTGTGCTTTCGCTTTTGGGGCTGGTGTTTAACCTGCTTTTGCAATGGGCAGAAAACCGCGCCATACCCTGGAACAGATAATTTAAAATTGTATACATTATTTTTACGCGGCAGGGCTGAACTTGCCGCGTTTTTTATGGTATAATAGCGGCATACAATTTTTTGTTTTGTAAATTTATTAAGTGAGGAGCAACCGATATGAAAATTTCCCAGCGTGTACAAAATTTAAAATTATCACCTATCAGAAAGCTGGCGCCCTATGCAGATGCCGCAAAAAAAGCAGACAAAAAAGTTTATCATCTTAACATAGGCCAGCCGGATATTGAAACTCCGCCCCAGTTTATGGACGCCATTAAAAATTTTGACGAAAAAGTTATTGCCTACGGCGCCAGCAAAGGCGAACCGTTTTTAATTGAAGCAATTCAAAAATACTATGCCGAAAAAGGCATGAACTATGAAGCAGGCGATATTTTCATCACCAACGGCGGCAGCGAAGCCCTGACCTTTGCCGTTATGGCTTTGTGCGACCCCGATGATGAAATTATGGTTTTTGAACCGTTTTACGCCAACTATACAACTTTTGCCAGCGAGTTCGGCGCTAAAATCAATGCCGTAACCACCAGCGTGGAAAACGGCTATCATCTGCCGGACGCTGCCGAAATTGAAAAACATATTACACCCAAAACCAAAGCAATTCTCTTAACCAATCCGGGCAACCCGACAGGCGTTGTTTACACCGAAGCAGAAATGCAGACCATTGCCGCGCTTGCCGTTAAGCATGACCTTGCCGTAATTGCCGACGAAGTTTACCGCGAATTCGTTTACGGCGGCGAATATAAGAGCTTCGGCACCATGCCCGAGCTTGACAACAACCTGATTATTATCGACAGCGTTTCCAAACGTTACAGTGCCTGCGGCGCACGTATCGGCTGCATTATCAGCAAAAATAAAGAGTTCTGCCAGCAGATTAACAAATGCTGCCAGGGCAGGCTGTGCAGCCCGATTTTGGAGGAAGTTGGCGCAGCAGCACTTTACACAACCCCGGTAAGTTACCTTGAAGAAGTAAACAAAGAATACCAGAAACGCCGCGACACCATTGCCGAAGGGCTGAAATCACTGCCCGGCGTTGCAGCCAGCGACCCGAAAGGCGCTTTTTACGTAATGGTTAAATTCCCGGTAGACGATGCAGAAAAATTTGCCATCTGGCTGCTGGAAAACTTTGACGTTGACGGCGAAACCGTAATGTTTGCCCCCGGCAACGGCTTTTACAGCACCCCCGGCCTTGGCGTTAACGAAGCACGCCTTGCTTACGTGCTGAACTGCGAAGATTTAAAACGCGCCATTTACATTTTAGGCGAAGCCTTAAAAGCTTACCCCGGCAGAACCTGCTGAACATAATAAAGCACAAACGGCATCACGTAAAACGTGATGCCGTTTTTCATTTACTAAACCTTTTATACACAAGCTGTGCCACGGCGGCGGTTACAAGTTCTGCCAGCCAAAAGGCATGCCAGACGCCCTGAGCGCCAAAGCTGCGGCTTAACAGCCATGCCGCCGGTATAATTATTACTACATAGCGCAAAAGCGAAATTACAAGCGATGGTACGCCCTTGCCAAGCCCTTCCAGCGCGCCGCAGGCGGTTACGCTAACTGCCGATACGATAAACCCGGCACAGATTATGCGCAGCGCCTGCGCCCCGGCTTCTACCGTTACGGCGTTATCCGTAAAAAAGGCCATTAAAACATCCGGCACCGTCAGGCAAATTATTGTTCCGCCCAGCATAATGCCTGCGTTAAGCACCAGTGTTGTGTTGTAAATTTTCTTCACGCGCTCATACTCACCCGCACCGTAGTTAAAGCCAATCAGCGGGCGCATGCCCTGAATAATGCCGTTGGCAGGCAGGTACAAAAAAGTTTGCAGCTTGTAATAAATGCCAAGCACCACAATATAGCTTTGCGAAAAGGCCGCCAGTATGGTGTTAAGCGAAGACACAAGCAGCGAAGGCAGCGCCAGATTCAGCGTTGCCGGTATGCCGATGGCGTAAAGTTTAAAATCAAGCGCAAAATCACGTGTTAAATACCTGCGGCTTAACCTGATGCGCAGCGGATACTTTGTATAAACAAACAAGTATATTAAAAGCGTTACTATCTGCCCTATGCCGGTTGCCACAGCCGCCCCTTCTATCCCCCATTTGGGAAACGGCCCGATACCGAAAATCAAAAGCGGGTCTAAAATAATGTTGGTTATGCAGCCTGCCATTAACGCAATCATGGTAACTTTCATGTTGCCGACTGCCTGAAAGATTTTTTCAAACGCCAGCCCCAGCATGATTATCAGCGAAAAGCTGAAAGCAATATTGGAATAGCGCACGCCCATATCTATAACCTGCGCATTATTTGTAAAAGCGCTTAAAAACTGCGGCATAACGGCAATGCAGGCAGCCATAAGCACAATTCCGTGCAGGGCGGAAAGCGCCATGCCGTGCACCGCCGCGCGGTTGGCAGTTTCGGCATTGCCAGCGCCAAGGTAATAGGCAATTAGCGCATTAATACCAACGCCAAAGCCGATGCTGACGGCATTAATAAAATTCTGCACCGGAAAAACAAGCGATAATGCGGTCATAGCTTCTTCGCTTATTTGCGCCACAAAAAAACTGTCTACTATATTATATAAAGAGTTTACCATCATGGAGATAACCATGGGCAGCGCCATTGAGGTTATCAGCGGCAGGACGGGTTCTTCCTTCATAAAATTTTCGTTCATGTCTGCTCCTTTCAAACAAAAACCACACAGCGCCCGTTAAGGCAACTGTGTGGCGAAAAATGGCCGTGCCAGAAAAATCCACAGCAAATTTTAGTATTCAGCTGTATAAAAATATAACATACACCCGCAGCGCTGTCAACAGTGCAAATTAAAACCCCGGCGGCGGAGCACCGGGGCCGGGGGAAAGTAGCTGCTTTAATGCAGCTTTATATGTTTTATTGTTCCGAACAAAATCCCTTATTTTAGACTGCAAATTTGTTTTATCAGGCGCGGTGCGGTTTATTTCCGTTCAGCCTTCCGCGCTGCGTGGTTAATTATTTGGCAGGTTCTGCTTCAGGCATAACAGCCTGTGCGGATTCCTGTTTGCCGTTGCGTGCGGCAAAAATGGAAGCCAGAAGCGAACCGGTGATTTGATGTACTACGCCGCCGATTGCACCGGGAACTGCTGCCATCGGGGTGAAGTGCAGAGTGCCGAGCGAGCAGGCAAGCGCTGCGTTCTGCATGCCAACTTCCAGCATAACGGTGGTGCACTGCGCTCTGCCCATGCCGGCTTTTCTGGCGAGCATCCAGCCAAGGGCATAACCGCCAAAGTTTTGCAGCACTACAACCAGAACCATAACCCAGCCGAGCCTTAAGATGGTTTCGCCGTTTAAGGCAACCATGGCACCCATGATTGAAAGTACGCTGAATGCGGATACGAGAACCAAAAGTTTGGAATATTTAACGACGAGTTTGTCGCCGACTGCTTTATGAACGAGGATGCCAAGCACGATTGGCAACAGGATTACCTGAGATACGGATTTAAGCATTGCGAGGAAGGAAACTTCAACCCACTGGCCTGCCAGCATCCAGGTTAAAAACGGGGTAAGCAGCGGTGCAAGCAGAGTAGTTGCGGTAGTAAGGCAAACGGACAAGGTAACGTCGCCTTTGGCAAGGTACGTCATTACGTTGGAAGCCGTACCGCCCGGGGTAGTGCCGAGGAGAATCATGCCGATTGCAAGTTCGGGCGGAAGTTCAAACCCAACGGTTAAAACGTATGCGAGGAAAGGCATGATGGTAAACTGCCCTACGCAGCCGAAGAACACTTCTTTAGGACGGCTGAGCACCAGTGCAAAGTCGCTGGCACGCAGCGTCATGCCCATGCCGAACATGATAACGGAAAGAAGCAGTACAGTCTGCGAAGCCGCCCATGTAAAGCCCTGCGGGAAGAAGAACGCTGCCACAACAACTGCAAACACGATGTAAGTAAGATATTTGCCTACGAATTCTGCCAATTTGTTCAATACACTCATTTTTCATTTCTCCTTTGAATAAAATAATTTGTTTAATAACAAACCGGCGATTGTAAAGCTTTTTTTACCAACAAAAAAGGCTTTGCCTCTTTTGTAAGAGACAAAGCCGAATAGCTCTGCGGTACCACTCTTATTGCCGTAATAATACGGCCACTTTACCGGCATCACCGAAAGTTTCACAACTGACGTTCAATGCCTGACGCTGTAACGGTCGTCCTCCGGCCACACTTACACAGGCGTTTGCCCTTCAGCTGGCAGCTCATGGGGGATTTTCATAAAGTGCTTTGATCTTATCTCTCAGCTAAATGATAAGTTCTCTGGAATCTGGGCGGCTTTACTACTTTTCCCAATCAACGCAATTTGTTATTTGATGATGTTATTATAATAGGCACACAACACCTTGTCAACACTTTTACGCTGATTTTTTTACATTTTTATTTTAAAGGTTTGTTTTTAATACAAAATTGTAACATGCGTTACAAACTAAAATCTTAATGTGTTTTAGTTTTTGGGCAATGTACACAAAATCAATTATTCTCTTTGGCAGGTCCGTCTTTTTTCTTTTCCTTTTTGGTATTGTATTCCTGCATTACGGCGTCCATATCGCCTTTCAGCCATAACTCAACAGCGTCAGCCATCTGCTTGACAGCTTCTTCAATTAACGGCTGTTCTTCTTTGCCGAAACGGTGCAGCACATGCCCGATAACTGCCGATGCATTGCGCTCCGGGTGGCCGATGCCGATTTTAAAGCGCGGAAAATCGCCAGTGCCAAGATGCTGCTGGATGGATTTAATGCCGTTGTGCCCGCCCGCACTGCCTTTACGGCGGATGCGCAGTTTGCCGCAGGGTAAATCGAGGTCATCCTGAATAACCGCAATATCTTCCGGGTTGATATTGTAAAAATTGGCAAAAGCACCCACGGCTTCGCCGCTTAAATTCATATAGGTGGTAGGTTTTATTAAAAATACCTTTTCGGGAATACGGTGTTCGGCGCACATGGCGCTGCGTTCATTTTTCCAGGTGGTAATGCCCCAGCGCTTTGCAAGTTCATCGGCCACCATAAAGCCGATATTATGGCGCATTCCTTCATATTCTTTGCCAATGTTGCCAAGCCCAACTATCAGTTTCATGTTTACTCCTTAATGCAAAAATAAGGCCTGCCGCGCCTGCGGCAGGCCCTTAATGTTTATTATTTGTGTTTTTCAAACAGCTGGCTTACAGACCAGTTGTTGTAAATGCGCAGAATGGTTTCTGCCAGAATCGGCGCAATGGAAAGCACTTTAATTTTGGGGTGCTTTTTGGACGGCGGCAGCGGAATGGTGTTGGTAACAACAACTTCCGTAATATCCGACTGGGCAATGCGGCTTACAGCCGGGTCCGTCAAAATCGGATGCGTGCAGCATGCATAAATTTCTTTTGCGCCAAATTTTTTAACAGCTTTGGCTGCTTCTACCAAAGAACCGGCGGTATCAATCATATCGTCGACAAGAATTGCTGTTTTGCCTTCAACGTTGCCGATAAGGTTCATAACTTCGGCTACGCCGGGTTCCGGACGGCGTTTGTCGATAATGGCCATGCCGCAGCCGAGGCGTTCTGCCATGGTGCGGGCACGGCTTACGCCGCCAAGGTCAGGTGATACAACGATGAGGTCCTCAAGATTTTTGCTTTTGATATACTCTGCTAGAATCGGCTGGCCGGGCATATGGTCAAACGGTACGTTAAAGAAGCCCTGAATCTGGGCTGCATGCAGGTCGATTGTTACAACGCGGGTAATGCCTGCACATTCCAGAAGGTCTGCCATCAGTTTTGCGGTAATAGGTTCGCGGCCGCGTGCTTTGCGGTCCTGACGGGCATAACCGTAATACGGAATAACTGCGGTAATGTGGGAAGCGGAAGCGCGTTTAAACGCATCTGCCATAATTAAAAGTTCCATTACGTTATCGTTAACGATAGGACCGCAGGTAGGCTGTACAATAAAAATGTCCTTGCCGCGTACGCTTTCATTAATCATAACCTGTACTTCGCCATTGTTAAAACGGTTGATAACGGCATCACCAACGGTTGTACCGAGATTTTCAGCAATCTCGCGTGCCAAATCAGGGTTTGCGTTACCTGTAAAAATCCTCATTCTGCTCTCATCTGACAACATGGTCATATCCCTCCAAGTATGATTGAGTTGTATAGGTATTAAATTTCCGTAACCTTATAAATATAGTATACAACTTTTTACACAGGTTTAACAAGTAGTATAGCAAAATTTATCAGTCTTCGCGTTGTTTGGCTGCCCAGCCTTCAATGTTCTTCTGTTTGGCGCGGGCAATGCCAAGTGCGTCCTCAGGCACCTCTTTGGTAATGGTGGAGCCTGCGCCTACATAAGCACCTTCGCCGATGGTAACAGGCGCAACAAGATTGCTGTTGCAGCCGATAAAAGCGTTGTCGCCAATAGTGGTGCGGTGTTTTTTCTTGCCGTCATAGTTAACCATAATGCAGCCGCAGCCAATATTTACACCGCTGCCGATATCGGTATCGCCAATGTAGGAAAGATGCGGCAATTTAGTGCCGTAGCCGACATGAGAATTTTTAACTTCGATAAAGTTGCCGATTTTAACCTTGTCTTCAAGCACGGTATCCGGGCGCAGATGTACATAAGGCCCCATTACAACTTTATTTTTAACGGTGCAGTCGTGCCCGTAGGTAAACTGCATTTCCACTTCGCTGCCAACTTTAACATTGGTAAGGCATACGGAAGGCCCGATTACGCAGTCAGTGCCGATTTCCGTATTGCCTTCCAGCCAGGTGTACGGGTAAATAACGGTATCATTGCCAACTTTAACGTCTTCGCCGATAAAGGTGCTGGCGGGGTCCATAACGGTTACGCCGCTGTCCATCAGCGCGCCGAGCACGCGAGTGCGCAGTTCGGCTTCGGCTTCCGCCAGCTGGCGGCGGCTGTTTACGCCCATTACCATGGCGTTATCGGCCGTAATGGCAGCGCCAACCTTTTTGTCCATGCCGTTTAATTTGGCAAGTACGTCGGTTAAATAATATTCGCCCTGCGCGTTATCATTGGTTAAGGTATGCAGAACTTCAAACAGAAGCGGTGCTTCAAAGCAGAAAATACCGGTGTTGATTTCGGTAATAGCCTTCTGTTCCGGTGTGGCGTCTTTTTCTTCAACAATGCCTGCCACATTGCCTTCCGCATTGCGGATAATGCGCCCATAACCGTAAGGGTTGGGCATAATTGCGGTAAGCACGGTGGCAGCAGCGCCGCTTCGTACATGCTCGTCATAAAATTTACGCAGTTCGCCGGCGTCCAAAAGCGGAGTGTCGCCGCAAAGAACCATAACGGTTCCTTTAAAATCTTTCAGTTCGGCTTCGGCCTGCATTACGGCATGTCCTGTGCCGAGCTGCTCTTTTTGGTATACGCTTACGGCCTGAGTGCCGATAAGTTCGTTTACAAGTTCTGCGCAGTGGCCGGTAATAACTACTTTTTTAGCGGCACCTGCGCCGTCTGCGGCGTTAAGCACTCTTTGCAGCATGGCTTTGCCGCCAACTTTATGCAAAACCTTCGGCAGTTTCGATTTCATGCGGGTGCCCATACCGGCAGCTAAAATTACAGCAACAAGTTCTGACAATTTCTATACCCCATTTCTTATTTTTTCTTGCGTTCAGCGCTTTCAAGCATGTCTTTCAGCAAAGTATGCTCGGCGTTCTCCATGTGCAGGCGGGCAGCGTTCTGCGCTCTGTCAACATCATGGGCCGCAATGCTGTCAACCAGAATGCGGTGTTCTTCCATAGTATTCTGCAAACGCCCCGGATACATCATGGAACGGCGGCGTATTACTGTAATCTGCTCGCGCAGATTGTTAATAATGCCTGCCAGGCGTTTGTTGCGGCTGGCTTTATACAAAACATCATGGAACGCGGTATCAATTTCTACGATTTTTTCGATATTGCCGTCTTCAATATGCTGGCCGATTTCTACCAGCAGGCGCTGCATGGTTTCCAGCTCCTCGTCGCTGATGCGTTCGGCGGCAAGCCCTGCGGCCAGCACTTCAAGGCTGGTGCGTATTTCGTAAACTTCGTTAATGTCTTTAATGGAAATATCGGCCACATAGGTGCCGCGGCGCGGTATCATTACCACAAAGCCTTCCAGTTCCAGCTTGCGGATTGCTTCACGCACCGGCGTACGGCTGACGCCCATTTCATCAGCCAGCTGAATTTCCATCAGCCTTTCGCCCGGGCTGAAAACGCCGTCAACAATCGCCTGGCGGATGGTTTCGCATACCAGTTCGCGCAGCGGCCGGTAGCTGTCAAGCTGAATAGGGCTTAAATGTCCGCTCATTTATATTACACTCCTTTTCACAGTTGTGGCAATCGCTGTTTCCAGTTTCCATGCCTGCAATGCTTCTATAATTTTCTTTGCTTCCTGTGTGCTGCCCGCAACGGCAAACACAGTCGGCCCGCTGCCGCTCATAAGCGCGTACTGCGCTCCTGCGGCAAGCATTTCTTTTTTTATTTTGTTAATTTCAGGGTATCTGGCGCAGGTTACGCCCTCCAGCGCGTTGCCCATGCCCGGCAGCGGCAACACGGCATTTCCTTTTAAAAGTGCTGCTTTCAGCGTGCCGATATCAGGATGCTGCGGCTCTTTTAAAGAATCAAATTCCTTATATACCCAGGCGGTGGATACTGCCTGCTGCGGTTTGGCAAGCACAATAACTGCCTCCTGCGGCTCCGGCAGCTCAGTTAATATTTCGCCGCGCCCTTCTGCAAGGGCTGTGCCGCCGCAGATGCAGAATGGCACATCGCTGCCGATTTCTGATGCAAGTTCTTCAAGCTGCGCCGCATTCAGGCCAAGCTGCCACAAACGGTTCAGCCCGCGCAGCACTGCCGCAGCGTCGCTGCTGCCCCCGGCAAGGCCTGCTGCCATAAAAATATGCTTATCAAGCGTTATTTTTACATCCGGCGTTTTATTAAAGCGTTCTGCCATCAGCACTGCCGCCTTATAAGCAAGGTTACTGCTGTCGCCCGGCAAATCGCTGCGGCCGGTTTGCACAACCAGTCCGCTGTGCTTTTCAAGCGTTACCGTATCGGCAAGGCTGATACTCTGCATTACCATAGAAACCTCGTGGTAGCCATCGGCACGTTTGCCGAGCACATCAAGCCCAAGGTTTATTTTGGCATAAGCTGTTTCTGTAATTTTTTCCATAAACATCCCTGTCAACTCAAAATTCTGTATACAATATATTTTAACATATTTTAAACCGCTTGGCTTTATAACAGTTTAAAAAGTTATAAAAATTTTTAAATCTCTTTTAAATTTTTTATGCTTTTGGGGTAAATTCGCCTGTGGCAATTCCTTTTTTCTTCAAAAAATGATAAGATTATAACAGTTAAACAAATTTTAAAGGAGCGTATCAATGAGCTACCATATTTACCGTTATACCATGGTGGTTATCGGCTGCCTTATTACAGCCTCCGCCATTAACCTGTTTTACATTCCCAACATGCTGCTAAGCGGCGGCATTACAGGCCTGGGCTTTTTAATTTACTACCTTACGGGCCTGCCCATAGGCATGATGAACATTGTGCTGAACATACCGCTGTTTTATCTGGCTTGGAAGTATATGGACAAGGAATACTTTTTCGGTTCGCTTGCCAGCATGACCTTCCTTTCGCTTGCCATTGACGCACTGCATTTTTTAACGGCTTATACGCCTGACGTACCGGAAAAAATGCTCAGCTGCATTACCGGCGGCGTTATGTATGGCATCGGCATGGGCATAGTTTACCGCGTGGGCGGCGGCACCGGCGGCATGGATATTGTCGGCGGCATTATTAACAAATATTACAGCATCAGCCAGGGCACAACCAATTTTATTTTTAATATTTTCATCATGTTCTGCGGTACCATTGCCTTCGGCATTGAAGCCGTGCTTTACACAATGCTGACCTTCTTTATTGTATTTAAAGTAACAAACTCTTTTGCTTCCGGTTTTGATTACAAGAAAAACATTATCATCATCAGCGAGCATTATGAGGAAATTGCCAGCGGCATTATTAAAATAGTAGGCCGCGGCGTAACCTATTTATACGGCGAAGGCGCTTATACACATCAGCAGCGCAAAGTACTGTTTGTTGTTGCCAAGCTTACACAGGTGGCGCGCATCCGCCAGATTGTACGCAAAAAAGACCCCGGCGCTTTTATGATTATCACCGAAGCCAGCGATGTTTTCGGCAGGGGCTTTACTTCCGCCCCCAGCGGCAAGCATAAACAGAAAAAGATTTTTGCCCTGATTAACCACTACGAGGAAGAAGGAAAATAATTTGAACGGCAAAACACGCCCGGTGCTTGCCATTATGGCAGCAGCCAGTTTGTGGGGCTTTATCGGGTTGTTCTCGTACATTTTAATGTTTTACGGTTTCAGCCCGGTGCAGGTTATAGCCGTGCGCACCATTGCCGGCGCTTTATTTATGACGGCGTTTCTAATTGTGCGTTCACCCGCCTTGCTAAAAATAAACCTGCGTGATATCTGGATGTTTATCGGCACCGGCATTTTCAGCGTAGTGCTTTTTAATCTTTTTTACCTTACAACTTTTACGCTCAGCAGCCTTTCGGTTGCCGTTATGCTGCTTTACACCGCGCCGGTATTTGTAATGCTGCTTTCGCTGCTTTTATTTAAAGAGCGGCTAACTTTCAGCAAAATACTGGCTTTGTGTTCCACCATTTCAGGGTGCCTGTTTTTATCGGGCATGCTTACCGGCAGTTGGCAGTGCCCGCCGGAAGCCTTTTTTACAGGCATACTTTCCGGTTTTGGCTATGCTTTGTACAGCATTTTCAGCAAATATGCGCTTGTTAAATATAATTCGGCAACCATTTCCGTCTGGACTTTTTATATGGCGTCTTTGCCTTTGCTGCCGTTTTGCCAGCCCGATGAAATGCTGAGCTGTTTTATTTACATACCGGATACCGCTGTTGCCGCGGCAGGAATCAGTATTTTATGCACGGTAATACCGTATTTGCTTTATACTTACGGCTTAAAATATGTAGATGCTGGCTGCGCTTCCATTTTAGCAATGCTGGAGCCCGTTGTTGGCTGCTTAACCGGGCTTTTGCTTTTAGGAGAAACTTTTACTTCCGCCAAGGCGGCAGGATTCTTTTTTATACTGGCAGCCATTGTTATTTTAAACAGCGGCAGTATTTTTAAGAGGGGGACTGCGAAATGATTTTAATCAGCGCGTGCCTTTTGGGGCGCAACGTAAAATACAGCGGCGGCAACAATTTGTGCCCGTGGCTGGCAAAATATTATAACACGGAAGATTTTACGGCGTTTTGCCCGGAATGCCTGGCAATGCTGCCCATACCCCGCCCACCGGTAGAAATACAAAACGGCAGCGGCGAAGATGTTTTAAACGGCAAAGCCTGCGTTAAAGATAAAACCGGGCTTGACGTTACCAGGGAATTTTTAAGCGGCGCGCAAAAAGCCTTGCAGATCTCCACCGCATATTCTTTTTTCTGGGTGAAATTTTCCAGATTGTAGCGTTTCTGCAGATAGCCAAAAAGAAAGGCGCCAATTACGCCATTTTAAAGGCACGCAGCCCGTCCTGCGGTTGCGGCGAAATTTACGACGGCACCTTCAGCGGCAGCAGAAAATGCGGCAACGGCGTGGCAGCAGAGCTTTTAATGCAGCACGGCATTAAAGTTTATACCGAAGAAACCATTACGGAAGAAGAACTTATAAAAATTTTACGGGACAAATAACAGCAAAACGCTGAACAAAAATGTTCAGCGTTTTTATTTTGCCTTACGTGTTTATTGTACGGCACAATGCACAAGTTTTTTATTCTGTTTGCGGCAGCAGGCATTATGACAGCGCCATTTTAAAAGCAGTGCCGAACTTATAATAACGGCCACAGAGCCTGCGTTATGCACCAGCGCACCTGCCACCGGGCTTAAAAGCCCCGTTACAGCAAGCACAATAGCCGTAAAATTAAGCACCAGCGAAAAAATAATATTTTTTCTGATAGTCTGCATCATTTGCCCGGATAATTCAAGCAAATGCCCAAACTCCCTGAAATCATCATTAATAAGCACTATATCCGCGGCATCAACGGCAATGTCACTGCCTACGCCGCCCATGGCAATGCCGGTGCAGGCTTTTTTCAGCGCCGGGGCATCATTAATGCCGTCGCCAAGCATACAAATATGCTCGCCATTATCTTCGTAACCGGCAATAATGTTTAATTTATCTTCCGGCAGGCAGCCGGCATAAACTTCGTCCACGCCAACCATGGCAGCAACACTTTCTGCCGCGTTAAAATGGTCGCCGGTCAGCAGCATGGTTGTTTTGCCGGCACGTTTTACTCCGGCAAGCATATCTGGCGCTTCAGGCCTTACGGTATCGGCAAGTGCAATAAATCCGGCAGCTTCGCCGTTTACGGCAACATAAATTATACTGCATCCGCTTTGGGCGTATTGCTGCGCGGCGGCTGTAATTTCCCGGGCAATAATAATGCCATTAGCTGCAAACAATTTTTCGTTGCCGGCAGTAATTTTAAGGCCGTTTACTTTGCCCTCCGCCCCGCGGCCCGCATACATTTTAAAAGCGTCAGCAGGCAAAACGGTTTTGCCAAAGCTTGTAACAACGGCTTGCGCCAAAGGATGTTCCGAAAGTTTTTCTACGCTTGCGGCATATAAATATAAATCATCGTCAGTTAAAGCGTTATTAAAACTTTTTACTGCTGCCACCTGCGGCCTGCCATAAGTTAAAGTGCCTGTTTTATCAAACGCAACACGTTTAACCTGCGCCAAGCATTCAAGCGCATCGCCTTCGCGCACTAAAAAACCGTGGCGCGCCGCGTTGCCAATGGCAGCCATAACCGCCGTCGGTGTTGCCAGCACCAAAGCACAGGGGCAAAACACTACCAGCACCGTTACCGCGCGTATTACTTCGCCGG
>OHSJ01000114.1_pt1 | contig 39130 bp, 50 predicted proteins | sample 1578561 | NCBI WGS metagenome assembly OHSJ01 (sample SAMEA3879571, study PRJEB24766) | human gut metagenome | biome: human-associated habitat; feature: feces | place: USA | collected 1985/1987 | reverse complement strand
AAACGATAACAATGGCAGATTTAATCAATGTATCGCTTTGCGTAAGCGATATTCCCAGAGACAAAATCTTCGTCGCCGATAACGGCAAAAAGTACATTTCGATATGCGTTTCGGAGCTTCGCCAGCCGGATCAGTACGAGAATACGCACTGCGTATTCATCCGTCAGAGTAAGGAGGAGCGCGAACGAAAAGATGCGCGCACGTATGTCGGCCGTGGCAAGTCGGTTATCTTCCGTCCTACGGAACCTACACCGGATCAAGTCTCCGATTTGCCCGTAGCGGATAATACGGATGATCTTCCCTTCTGACGATGGATATGCGGATTACTGATGCGGAGGTGCGGGAAGCACTCCGCATCCTCCGCACTTTATCGCGCATCCGCGGGCATACGTTGCTGACTGCAAGGGAATGGGATGCGTTGCGTCGCGGGAGATTATTATTGAAGAAAATCAACAAACGTCATGACAAGGATCGAACAGATACGCAGGGAGGCGCGAGACATCCAGAATCTTCTTGAGTGCACGACGGTCTCCGACATCGATTCGATGGTGCGTCGCTTGGATCAGCTGGGTGTATATTACGCTCGAAGCGGGGCATTGCTGAGCGAGGTGGTCGGAATGCGCGATGCAGCTGTGGCCAAACTGTTTGACGACGAGAGAGAGGCTATTCTTATCCTTTCCCCGTCACTTGCGAACAAACTGATCGGCAGTGCGTCTTCCGAGCTGAATGCCCTTGAAAAGTGGCTGGATCGGATCAATGCGGCGTGCAAGCATCAATGTGACAACCTTCGCACGATGATAAGTTTCGAGAAAGAGAGGATGCGGTTATGAGCTATATAGACCTGATACGCAAATTTTGGCAATTGGATGCAACGTGGCAATTTGGCTGCTGTGAATCGAGGCTTTACTTCTACCTTGTAGAACAAGCGAATCGGTTAGGCTGGCCGGATAACTTCACGCATTCCGACAGAAGACTGTCCGAGAATGTAGGGGCGTCACGCAATGCAATTTCGAGAGCAAAAAACCGATTGGAGCAAGCAGGTTTGTTGCGTATTGCAACGGGTGGACGCGGAAAGGGGAACCGCACAGCTTTTTCATTCGTTGAAGAGCCGAATCCCGAGTCCGGAATCGCTTCAAATGGTTCAATTGGCTTAAATATGAGCCAAAACATGAGCCAAAACATGAGCCAAAAACGGAGCCAAAAACGGAGCCAAAAACGGAGCCAAAACGAAGGCGATACTTCTTGTATAGAAGATAGACTAGACAAGAATAATATTACCCCCTATAATCCCCCTAATGGGGAGACAGTCGTACTACCGCCCTTTTCGGAGAAGGCAGAGGTAACTGACTCCTCCAACACCCACCCCCAGTTCCGCGGCACCCCCTCCCGCGAGTTCTTGGAGTTTCAACAATGGATTTCGGAAAATGCACCGCGAGTCGCGAAAATGAAAGAGCCTTTTTCCGAGGCGCAATTCTCGGCTTTAAAAGAGGCTTATGCTCTTGACTTCATCCGTGACCTATTGCGCGCGATGCACAACTACGAACCCTTGCTGAAACGTAACCGTTCGGCCTATCTGACATTTCTGAATTGGGCACGTCGGCGTAATGAAACGTCGTTGTCCCGTTCGAACACTCGGCATCCGGCTACGACCTACCATGCAAAACCGACTCAACATTATGATGAATTCTGAATATGTCTTACGAAGAAATACTCAAACAACTGCGAACTGAGGGTAATCCGGTTCCATGCGCACGCTTCCGGTTTCGGATACCCGATGCGCGGACGGAATTGAAAAACGCGCTGGTTACTGTGCTGTCGGCAATGGGAGAACGATTGGTATGGCTTCCCGAATACGACAAGGTTGCAGCGTGGTTGTCGGATAACAACGGTAAGGGACTTTTGCTGTTCGGTAATTGCGGACGCGGAAAATCCCTGATAACCCGCTACGCCATTCCCATGCTGTTGCGCAAGTTCGCTAATCGAATCGTTACGGTCGTGGACTGCGGAGCGCAGGACGTATGTATCGACGAGGTATTAAAACGCAAGTTCATCGCATTGGACGATATAGGTGTAGAGGTGGATCGCGTCGAATTCGGTACACGCCGGAATGTGGTAGTCGAGATCGTGAACAAGGTGCAGGATAACCCCGATCGGATGGTTATAGCTTCCTCAAATCTGTCGGGTGAAGGCATCAAGGAACGCTATGGTGACCGGATATATGACCGTATTAAATACCTGTGCTATCGTGTTGCGTTCAATGGAAACAGTCTGCGCAAATGAGGCACGTTGAATCTCGTATACAACAGTCGTTCGTCCGCTGGTTCCGGATGCAATATCCGTCCTATGCACTATGTCTGACGAGTGTCCCGAACGGCGGACTCCGGAGTAAGACCGAAGCCGCAATCATGAAGGCCGAAGGTATGACGGCCGGTGCTGCGGATTTGCTTCTGCTCGTTCCGAGGGGCAAATACGGATCGCTCGGTTTGGAGTTCAAGACACAGGCAAAGGGCAGTCGTCAGAGTGCCGTACAGAGAAGATGGCAGGAATCCTTTGAGGCTGCGGGGAACAAGTATGTTGTAGTTCGCACGCTCGAAGATGCTATTTCTGCCGCAAATCAATACATGAATCCGGATAAACAAATTTACCACAATGGAATCAACGAAACAGATTAAAATCGAAATCCGCAACCGTTGGACGGGCTCGGTCGTATTTGAATACACGAAAGAGGGAAACACAATCACCGAAACGGTTTTGGACGCTATTAGGCGCGGTGCCAACCTGAGCGATGCCGACCTGTACGGTGCCGACCTGTGCGATGCTGACCTGCGCGGTGCCAACCTGAGCGATGCCGACCTGTGCGATGCCGACCTGCGCGATGCTGACCTGCGCGGTGCTGACCTGCGCGATGCTGACCTGCGCGGTGCCAACCTGTGCGGTGCCAACCTGCGCGATGCCAAAGGATGTTATCTATCATGCCCGACCGAGGGTAGTTTCATCGGTTGGAAAAAAGCCTCTGGGCATATCGTAAAATTACGAATTCCGGAAGATGCGCGGCGCAGTTCGGCAACGGGACACAAATGCCGTTGCGATAAAGCATACGTCATGGAGATTCAGAACATGGACGGCACCAGGGCAACTGTGGATGCCGTTCGTTCCGGCCATGACCAAAACTTCGTCTACACCGTCGGTGCCACAGTCGAAGTTCCGGATTTCGACGATAACAGGTGGAGCGAATGCGCACAGGGTATTCATTTCTTCATCGATCGCAGGGAAGCGGTGGAGTACTAATGACGCACGGTTCTCTATTCAGCGGCATCGGCGGCTTCGACCTGGCGGCCGCGTGGGCCGGCTGGACGAACGTCTTCAACTGCGAGATCGACCCGTTCTGCCGGCGCGTATTGAAGTATCATTTTCCCGAATCGGAACAATATGAAGACATACGAACAACAGACTTTACCGTTTGGCGCGACCGCGTCGACGTGCTCACCGGCGGTTTCCCGTGCCAGCCGTTCAGCCTCGCGGGCAAACGCAAGGGTACGGCCGACGACCGCTACCTCTGGCCCGCAATGCTCGGAGTTGTTCGGACTGTTCGACCGCGCTGGGTCGTGGGCGAGAACGTTCTCGGAATCGTTAATTGGTCGCAGGGAATGGTTTTCGAGCAGGTGTGCGCTGATTTGGAGGCGGCAGGATACGAGGTGCAAGCGTACCTTATACCAGCTGCGGGCGTCGGTGCTCCCCATCTGCGATACAGAACATGGTTTGTTGCCCACCGTGGTGACGCAAGGGCTGAAAGTTCATGGCAAGAGCGATTCGGAGCCATTGTCGCCGGCTCTACTGCCGACACCGGTCGCGTCGGATTGCGGGAGCGGGCGTGTGAACAGGAGCTTGTCGAAGGGTGCATCCGAGCGGCCGACGCTCGCGCTTGCAGCGCGGATGGGGCTGTTGTCGACGCCGACGGCCTGCGATGCGAAAAACAATTCGTTTCCTCTCAGTCATGCGAAGCGGAAGAGCGGAGTCGTCCACGACGTCATGATTTCGCATCTGTCCCGAACTGGGAAGGGTTCCCGACTGAGTCCCCGATATGTGGCCCAGATGATGGGCTTTCCGCCGGACTGGACGGAATTACCTTTCCGGCATGGTGCAGGGAGTCGATCAAAGCCTACGGCAACGCCATAGTCCCGCAGGTGGCGTTGCGGATTTTCGAAACGATAAATGAATACGAGAAATTATGAAAATGGTAACATTGGGAATCAGGTGGAGTGAATTATTCGGTGAGCATAAAGGAGATATGTCCGATAAAATGCGCCGTTCGCGCTGGGAAACATGGAAACAGTTGAGCCGAGATCACGGTCGTTTTGAAAGCATTGCCTGGTGGAGTACTCCCGAGGAACTTTGCTTTAATTGTGAACATTGCGACGGTGACTGGTGTAGATTTCAGTCGCTTCCTTGCACCGTAAACCCGATAACGACATTCTCGAATAACGAAATAGGCTTGGCTTGTATGGGTGTAGGTTATCGCAATAAACAACTACAATTTGAATTCATATGAAAACGTGTCCTCAAAAACGGTTGGCCCGCTGATGCAATCATCGGGCGATTTTCAAGAGTGTGGAATTCGAAAGTTATAAAGGATGAAAAAGATTATGTTCAACGACCGCTACGGCTTGACGAAGGCGGTCATCGAGAGTCGAAAGACCATGACGAGGCGGTTAGCCGATCCCAAATCGAAATATGAGGAATTGCGACTTTGGCAACCTTGTATAGAAATGGAATTTGGCTTATATGGCTATACCGAGAATGACGGGTGGGAATATATCGAACCGTATTACTTTGTCGGCGAGGTCGTGGCTGTGGCGCAGAGTTATAGAGACGTGTGTGCCAGTGGTTTCGAACCAAACGCCGCCATATTGCGCCTCTTTGAAGATCAACGTCTGGCAAGTTGGTCAAATAAGATGTTCGTTAAGGCCGAGTTGATGCCCCATCAAATCCGCATCACCGGAATCAAGTGCGAGCGGTTGCAGGATATTTCGGACGCGGGGTGCATGAAAGAGGGAGTAGTAGGCGGGATAATTGGGTATTATGTTCCAGGCATAAAATGCAAGGATTGGAGCAAAGAATCGTATGTAGATACCGAGGACGGCAGAACTTGGAAATTATTCCCTACTCCCCGCGAAGCCTTCGCTTCGCTGATTGACAAGGTGTCGGGACGGGGAACGTGGAAACGCAATCCGTGGGTCGTGGCGTATGAGTTCGAATTGGTGAAATAGGAAGCTATGACGATATTGAGAATACGCATACAGGGATGCGGGTGTAATAACTGTGGACGCAATATGTATCGAAGATATTTGTCCGTGTGCATATTGGGGCGTTATTACGAGTTTTTTAGATTCCGAGGGGTTTGCAAAGATTGCGACCCTCCGTTCTGAAAAGATAGCGAGATTCTGGCAAAATCTCGAAATAATTACAAAAAAATTGGAGACTATGAGAGAAATTAAATTCAGAGGCAAACGCCTCGACAACGATATACAAACTGGCCCTGCTGATGGCTGGGTAACAGGGTTCTACTATCAAGGCCTTTGCGAAGGCGAGGTAAGGCATTTCATTGCATCGTACCCCTGCGTATGGGAAGTCGATCCCGCTACCGTCGGCCAGTACACAGGGCTGAAAGACAAGAACGGAAAGGAGATTTGGGAGGGCGATATATTCAGAGATAATAACGAAGTTCTGCGGTCAGTCTTCCGAGTTACCGGAGGACTTGCTTTTGAGGATAATTCGGTGTCGTTCGGTTATGACCATAGAGCGCCAGTATATCCGTATTCTCCCATTGCTGAAATGCAGAACGTATCATGGTTGTCTCAATGTTGCGAAGTTATCGGCAACATCCACGATAACCCCGAATTATTGAAAAGAGGTGAGTAATGAAAAGCGAAAAGGCAAAACGATATTTGTTGAAAGTCGTAGCGCCGATAGCGATGATGTATCCAGAATATCCGGAAGAGTGCGATTTGAAATTGGGAGAAGCTAAACGGGCCGTCGAACTTGCCGAGCAAGAGGCTGAGGCGCGGATGCGAAAAGAATTGACCCGCTGGAATGATCCCAACAAGCCGCCGACGGATGAGATGCGTGTCATTGCAAAGGTTGTGTTACCCAATGGCGCAACGCTCGTAACGGGTGCATGGTATGCGGTCAACGAATTCCCGACAGGCTGGAGCGTAGACCTTGACAGAACGTTCGAGAATCTGCGTGTTTTGGGCTGGCGGCCGATTTACGAAAACGGTGATAACCGGTAAAACAGGAGACCATGAACTACCAATTAAAAATAGGTGACATACAACTTTACAAGGGCGACTGTTTACAGGTAATGCCCCTGCTTGCAGATAACAGCGTGGACGCAATAATATGTGACTTGCCATATGGAACGACCTCATGCAGTTGGGACAATATTATTCCGTTTGAGCCTATGTGGAGGGAGTTTAGCCGCATCTGCCGTGGTGCTATTGTATTGTTTGCCACCGAACCTTTTACTTCCTCGCTCGTGGCGAGCAATTTCAAGATATTCAAAGAGAAGCTAACGTGGGTAAAACACAAGCCAAGCAATATTGGCAATGCCAAAATCCGACATTTGAAATACTCAGAGGATATTGTAGTGTTCTCTTATAGCAAATACACATTCAATCCTCAATACACCGAGCGCATATCAGATAGAGTGCGCCAGGCGCAGAAAGGTAATAGTAAACAGTGGCGCACAAACAAGAAGCCCACGCAAGAGGTTTCATTTGCAACTGAGTACCCTCCGAGGGATTGGTATACGTTTGACGCAGACCGCAAATTGCAAGGTAATGTGATAACCATTCCAAGCGTTGTCTCTAATTCAAAGGAGAAAGTCAGTCATCCGACACAAAAGCCTATACGCCTTATGGAATATCTTATCCGAGCTTATACCAACTATGGCGATTGCGTGCTTGACTGCACGATGGGCAGCGGCTCCACGCTTGTCGCTTGCGTCAATACAGGGCGTAGGGGCATCGGGATTGAGCTAAACCAGGAATACTATAATATTTCAGTGAAGCGAGTAAAAGAAAGCGTTGGTATGGACGAGGAGGTGAAACTCGAAAGGTAGGGAAGCCACGAACCCCAGAGATGAAAAACGTTACTCCCGTCCGGTCGGCGAGCGGTTCGAGTATGAAGGCGAGACCGTAGAGGTTGTAGGTTATGATCGAAATAAAGAGGGATGTGCATGTCGGGATTGTGCGCGTTTTGGCAATTGCTCTTACAACGAGATGACAGGCAGCTGTCGTTGGTACGAACGAGAGGATGGGATGGATGTAATATTCCGGAAAGTAGAACAGGTATAACTGTTTGATATAAAAAGAGGCGATCCCGAAAGATTACCCCTCACCCAAGAACAAAGGTAGTAATTAATTCGGGATTTGCAATGAACCATTTTATCTCAATTCAGGCCGCAGCCGATGAGTACGGCATTTCGACACGTTGGATATGGAAATCGATTCGAGTGGATCGGACACTCGGCACAGTCGTCCGCAACGGGCGGATCTATCTGCGCCGCATCGAGTGGGAGGCATTTGTCGAACGGCATCCCCGACTGATCGAAGAGTGGCATGATTTACATGCACACCTACAATACCGCTATATCGGGCAATGAAAAAGAGCGAAAAGTTGAAAGAATCGTCTCCCCGATAGGCGATCTTTGCATATATGGGCAAGCTCACGATCAAACAGGAAAAGTTTTGCAATAAGTACCTCGAATGCGGTAATGCGTCCGAGGCATATCGCTATGCTTACAGATGTTCGAACATGAGCGATAACACGGTATGGAATAATGCCTATCTGCTATTACAAAACAGCGAGGTTGCAGCGAGGATCGAATATCTGAAAACTCACCTTGCCGAGGCTGCGGGCATCTCGGCCTTGCAGATCATCCGCGAGCACCAGAAGATCGCCTTTTCGGATGCGACCCGCATTCGTAACGGCTGGATGTCGCTTAAAGAGTTCGAGTCGCTCACGGACGATGAGAAGGCATGTATAAAGTCGATCAATACCAAACAGGTCAAACGGATCGCTTCGAATGGCGATGAGATTGTCGAGGAGTTCGTGAAGATCGAGTGCTACGACAAGCAGAAGAGTCTCGACAGCATCATGAACATGTTGGGTTACGCAGCGCCGAAGGAGGTGAAACTATCCGGAAAGATAGAAAATCCTGCCGTCGCTCCCGTCGTCATTCAAATAGACGCGGAGGATGCGTTGTCGATCGAAAAAACACCGCCTGCCGATGCATCGTCTGCCTGACATCCGCACCTATCGGGGGAAAGTGTATCGTTACCTCATGTATCGGTACATGCAGTACAGGGAACAGGATGCGGTGTTGAAGATTTTTAATGAAGGGTCGAGCCGTTCGGGGAAGACCTACGATGCCTTCGATTTTCTGTACGACATCTGTACGCTCGCACTATCCCCGCTCAATATCTTCGTATATCGAAATACGTTGCAGGCCTGCAAGGAGATCACCCTTGCCGATTTCCGCAAGAAACTGACCCTGCGCGGCGTCTACGATCCCGATGCGATGCGCAGCGAGAATCAACATCCCGACTACTATATCAACAACTCCGTGATCCATTTCCGCGGATTGGACAGAATGGATAGCCGTGAAGGATACGATTGCGACATCATCTACATCAACGAGATGCTGGACGACATCTCGAAGCAGCAGTACAAAAATATCACGATGCGTTGCACGACGATGGTCATCGGCGACTGGAATCCCAAATATACCGAACATTGGGCCTTCGAACTGGAAGGGCAGCCGCACACCTATTTTACGCACACGACATACAAAGACAATCCGTTCTGCCCGCCTGGGGTTATACGAGAGATCGAATCCTATGAACCTACACCGGCGAACATTGCTGCGGGCACGGCCGACGAGTGGCGATGGAAAGTCTATGGATTGGGAATCCGTGCAGCGAAAGAGGGTCTTGTCTATCCGAATATCGACTGGATTGATGAATTTCCGTCCGACCTGGAAAGGGTCGTGTTCGGCCTCGACTTCGGATTTACGAACGATCCTACGGCGCTCGTCCGTCTGGGGCTTCGGGGGCTTGATCTATACATGAAGGAAGAGTTTTATGCACCCTGCTCCGATCCGGCCTTGCTCTATGATGCGATCGAGGGGACAGTCGGGCGGATGCCCATATTCGCCGACTCGGCGGACAAATACGCTAAAAATCCCGAATCGATGGTCGACGGCCTGCTGCTGCGCGGGCTCAGCGTGGTGAAGGCGAAGAAATATGCCGGTTCCGTAACGGACGGAATTCACATGGTCAAATCGTTCCGCCTCCATATCGTCCGCAGCCGTAATTTCCAAACCGAGGCCAATTCCTATGTGTGGGATTCGGTGAACGGCATTACGATCAACCAGCCGATCGACAAATTCAATCACTTGTGGGATGCGGCCCGATACGCTGTAATGGAGTATCTCTATTGGGTCTGCAACCGCCGAAAATGAAAAAACAGCGAAAAGTTCGGAGAACCTTCTTTTATCGCCCTTACATTTGCTTCAAAGGCTATGTGCAATGAGATTCAGCTTGAAGTGGCGAAGTAAAAGTCAGGACTTGACGACAAAACCGGAGTGCGGAACTTCGACAGCGGAGGAACAGCGGTTCGTCTCTGTGCGCGATTTTCTCTCGGCAATGGGATTGGGCAGCGGTAGTACGATCGACTGCGACACCGTTGCCGGACAGACTATCGCTTACGCACGGTGCAGCGCGTTGTTTTCGGTCGTGACCAAGAAATCCGCGGCAATTCGCAACGCCCGCTGGTGGGCTGTCGATCCGTCGGACGACGCTCGCCAGGTCGCAGGTCGCACGGAGGAACTGAACAGGTGGAAGCATCCGAATGACTTTCAAACGATCGAAGATTTCACGGCGATGATCGAAGCCTTCAAGGATATTTACGGAAAAGCCTATATTCTTCGCTGGGAGCCGGTCGGTGTGCCCACGGCCTACGAACTCTACGTGATTCCGAATCCGCTTGTTCAGGAGGTGACGACCTCCGAATTCACCGGTTTCCGGCCCGATCCGCAGATCGATTATTATATGGTTTCGATCAACGATTATCAAATTCGTGTCGATCGGGATCAAATGTTCGTCGTGCGGGATTCGGCCTATAATCCGAATATCTTCGGAGCATCGCAGTCGCGTCTGTCAGCCTTGCAGAACGCCGTCAATCCTTTCGTGTCGTCATTCGAGGCGCAGAACGAACTCATCATCAACAGAGGGGCATTGGGTATCATCTCGTTGAACAGCGAGGATTTCCGGACATCCGTGTTGCCGGAGAACAAGGAGGATCGGGAGCAGGCACAAGCGGCCCTGCGGCGATACGGCGTGATGAAGGGCCAATATAAGTACATCGTGACCGGATTGAAGGCCGCTTTCGTGCAGATTTCGGCCAACATGAAGGACATGAATCTCACGGAGGTACAGCGCAATGCCAAGAAGGAGATCGCCGATGCCTATCAAGTGCCGTATGTACTGATCGACACCGAAGGTACGACCTATGCGAATCTTACGGCGGCCGAGGTCAAATTGTACAACGATGCGATCAAACCGGATGCAGAGCGAATATCGGAGGTATTGAACGCGGCGCACGGGTTCGACGGATTCCGCATCGTTCCCTATTTCGATCACCTGTCGATCTTCCAGGAAGCGAAGCGGCTGTATGCCGACTCGCTGACGGCGGCCGTGACGGCTGCCAGCAACGCGATCGCCTCCGGTCTCATTACCGAGCAACAGGGGAAAAACATCATTGCAAACATTCTGGAATAATGAACAAACTACTGTATAAAAAAGTCATGAGCCGCGGCGGGGCTTTCAAGCAAGCGCCGATATTGAAGGCCGATGTCGTGGACGAGGAGAAACACATCATCCTCGTGAAGTTCTGTTCGTTCGGAACGGTCGATTCGGACGGCGACATGCTGATGAAGGGCTGCATCAGCAAGAGTATTCAGGAGCGCGGGCCGGCGTCTGCGACGAACCGGAAGATACAATTCCTGTGGCAGCACGAGACGAAGAACCCGATCGGCCGCATCCTGTCGATCGAGGAGAAGGACGACGGCGGATACGCCACGGTGCAGCTCTCGGATTTCGATGCCGTGCCGGACGCTCGCCGCGCATGGGTGCAGATGCACGAAGGGGTGCTCAACCAGTTCTCGATAGGCTATCGGTATGTATGGGACAAATGCGATTACGATCCCGACCTCGACTGCCTGATCGTGAAGGAGATTATTCTGCACGAGATTTCGGTCGTCACCTTCGGCGCCAACGAGCACACGGAGTATATCGGCGACATGAAAGCCTTGGACGACATGGAACGATATGTCAAGGCATTACGGGAGACCGCGCCCGATGAATACGAAAAAGTACACAGCAGAATACTGTCGATGTTCAAAGCCGAGCCGGCCCCCGCGCCACTCACTTCACGCAGTTCGGTATTCGAAAAATTAGGTCAAATCAAAAGCTGAAAAACATGGCATTCAAATTCAAGAAATTCGAACTGCCCGACAGCGGGGAGTTCTCGGATGTGGATCGCAAGGGCATGGAATTGCTCGGCAAGCACATCAACGACCAGCTCGAAATGCTGGCCGAGGGGATCAAATCGGAGGAAGAGATCGTCGAGTCGGTAAAATCGTCGCTCGGGAAACTGGGCGTGTCGGCCGAGAAGATCGCGGAGATCGAGAAGGCTCTCAAGGAGCAGGGGAGCGAGATTCGCCGTTCGATGAGCGGCAGCGCCGGCAAGGGCCGCACGATCCGCGAGCAGATCAAGGCGTTCCTTTCGAGCGACGAGGCGAAACGCGCTTTCGCGGAGAAACGCAATACGGCGCTCGAACTGGAGATCAAAGCGGCTGCTACGACGATCACCGTGGCGGCCAATACCGCGGCGGTTACAGCGCTCAACACCGAAGTAGACCGCACTATCCATTACGCGCCGAGCGAAGACACGCGCGTCGTAGAACGGTTGTTCAAGGGCTCGACCAACTCGCCCAATATCACGTGGGTGGATCGCAAGCCCGGCAACGGCGCTCCTGCATTCATCGCCGAGGGGGCCTTGAAGCCCGCTATGGACTGGTCGTATGTCCCTGAGACGTCGACGGCGAAGAAAGTGGCCGTATCGGCCAAAATCTCCTACGAGATGCGCGACGATTTCGACTATATGCAGTCGGAGATCGACAACATGCTGCGCACGTCGCTCGTTCAGGAACGCACGAAACAGCTGCTCACCGGTGAGGGCACGGGCGTGAATCTCAAAGGCATCCTTACGGCTGCTGCCGCCTATACGGCCACCGCGCTCGACGGGACGGTCGAAATGGCGAACAAGGCCGATGCGATCCGCGCAGCGATCCTCCAGATGCGGAACCTGAACTTCTATCCCGACGTGGTGATGCTCAACCCTTCGGATCGGGCCTCCATCGACCTGACGAAGGATTCGACGGGTCACTACATCTCGGACGAGCTGTTCCGGCTCATCCGCGGGGTGGAGATCGTGGAATCGACCTACGTCAAGGCCGGCGATTTCCTCGTTGCCGATACGAGCAAATGGAACGTTCGCCCGTACAAAGGCATTCGCGTCGAATTCGGGTGGGTCGACGACGACTTCCAGAAGAATCTCTTCACGGTCATCTGCGAGGAGCGTCTGCACTCGTACTTCGCATCGGTCGATCAGGGGGCGTTCGTCAAAGGCGCGTTTGCGACCATTATCGCCGCCTTGCAGAAACCGGCTGCCGAGTCTTCGAAGGTGGCAGCCTAAGTCAAACACGTTAAACGAACAAGAATATGGCAACGAAAGAAGAAAAGACCAATGTGGACTTCAACGATCGCGTGACGGTCTACGGAACCGGCGGCCCCGGCAATACGCTGGAGAAGGGCAAAGCCTATAAGGTGCATCCCGTACATGCCAAGACGCTCATCAAGTTGGGCCGCGCCACCGAGAAACGGTGAAGTAATTTCAGGACGCAGGGGTTTGATCGCCCCTGCGCCCGCTAAATACATTTCCCATGATTATCGACAACACCTATTTCGAGAAGGATCCGATCTACATCTCCGGCATCGCCAATCGGAAGGACGACAAGCCGACGGCGCTCGCTCAGGCACTCATCGATTCGGCGAACTCCTACATCGCCATTTACGAGCCGAGATTCCTCCGCAATCTGCTGGGTGAGGCACTGGCGGCGACGGCGGAGGAGAATCCGCAGATCGTTGCGCTGCTCAGAAACGAGGCGACCAAGACCTCGCCCATTGCGAACTATGTCTATTTCTACTGGCTGCGCACGCATACTACGGTCGGCACACCGGCCGGCGAGAAGGTGCAGCGTGGGGAATATTCGGACGAAGCGAGTCCGCGCATCCGCGCCGTAGAGGTTTGGAACGATATGGTGCGCCAATGCTGCGTCCTGCGGCCGAAGCTCGTCGAACTGGGGGCCGTGCCGGACTATTGTTCGGCAATTTTCGAACCCGCAAACTTATTCGGATTATGATCGTCAAATCGACCGACACCGTTCGGGACATCATCATCGGCAGGGCGGCATTGTTCAACCTCGAAAGCCGTCGGTTTGCAGAAGAGATCAAGAGACGGGCGGAACCGGAATGCTGCGTACTGCATCGGCGGTGGCTGCCGGACAGGCGTATTGCGGCCCGCGATCCGAAACACATGACGATGCGCGATCTGGCGGTGCTGAACGCGACGAACCGCTCCACCGATTACTTCGTCAACGTGTTGTCGCAAATGCTCGGCATCCCGAAAGAGAAGGTCGCGGATTTGCGGTTCATCCGTGCGTACCGCTACTTTCTGCACTGCATGGACACGCTCGCGGCCATCTCGAAGAGATTCGCCGATCTGAAAATCGAACCGACCGACGAGGAGCGGCAGGCGCAGATCGACCGCCCCGACCGAGGCATCGCCGCCGTGGTGCGCAAGTACGTGCAGATCATGAACGGCGCCGTATCGCCCGCGTCGGTCTACGGCATGGAGTGGAGCGTCGTCTACGAAGCCTTCGAGTCGACGACGAACGACGTGATCGAGCAGCGCAATCTCAGCAGGATACAAACCTCTAAAATCAAAAGAAGATGACCGACAACAAGGAATACGAGTACATGGTCGTCGGGCAGACGCCGCCGGCCCGCCGTATCGTGGGAGTGAAGATAAACTCGCTGAACGACCATATCGACAAGGCCGCCGGGGCGTGCGGCTTCGGTTCGTATATCTATGCCCGCCTTAAAGAGACGAACTACATCCTGGGGACGATCACGGAGTATCCGGTCGTCGTGCGGCAATTCTTCGAGACGATCACGCCGACGGATCTCGATGGCGTCTACAAGCGCGCCTCGAAGTTCCTCTTCTGCGGCGACCTCGGCGAAGCGGAACCCGATACCGCGACGCAGGTCATGCCGATCGTCGAGGAGATGATCGACCGCTCGGCGGAGTTTTTCGAGGCATTGCGGGATCGGGGAGTCGAGGTGCAGGTCACGAAGATCACCCCGTTCGCCGCCCGATTCGATCAGCTGGTCTGCGGAGTCGAATGCGAGGCGACGATGACCTATTCGACCTGCAACAATGGATAGGATCGACAAGATACTGCGCTATTTCGATCCGCAGCGATTCATCGAGGTGTGCGAAGCGCGGTTCGATACGCTGCGCACGCAGGTCGTGGCGAATCTGCAAACGAAGACGGGCAGCAGCGGAAAGCGGGTCAACAGCCTCGGCGTGCCGGAGTGGGCCACGGGCGCGACGGCGGCATCGCTCCAAACGCAGGTCGAACAGAACGACGACGGTTTCGAAGTGGCGTTCGTCGGCCGGCAGGGGATCGCCGGCGTCGACGGGGGACGTTCTGCGGGCGATGTGCAGGCGCAATACGCCTCCTTCGATGCTTTTCTCCTTGCGATCGAACGATGGGCGCAGGCCAAAGAGGGGCTCTACGGCATTGAGGAGATCGACGCCTACGCCGTGGCGGCGAACGTATGGAGCAAGGGCACGGTGCTCTACCGCGAGGGCGGCGGTACGGAGATTCTGTTCGACCTGTTGCAGCCGGCCGTGGACGACATCGACCGACAACTCTCCGAGCAGCTCGACCGCAGCGTGTTTACGATGTTGAATGAAACAATCAGTGATTATGCCTAAATATAGATTAACACCCGCCATTTCGCTGGCGAGAAACTACAATACGGTCAGAGTCAGCGAAGCGCCGACATACAATGCGGCCGTTGTCAAAGTCGGCGGCTATACGTTGGTGCGTTCGATCATCAACGGTTCGGCCGTATTCCCGATGGACGATCTGTTCGAAATCATCGCACAGGACGGGAATGCGCAAACGACGATCAGCCTCGAAGTAGACGGGCGGGCGATTGCCTCGTCGCCGCTCTATCTGCTCAAAGGGGCGTCGGCGCGCGCGATGACGAACAATGCGCAGGCCGATACCCCGATCAGCTGGCCCCAGCCGTCGAAGATCGTGGTCTTTCCGGCGTTCGATTACAGCGAGCAGATTCTCGTCAACTCCTATACGGGCGCCATGCAGGACTTCGCTTTCACCGATGCCGACAGCGGCCGGCGGGAGGTCTATTCGCGTGTCGATCCCGTGTTCTCCCTTCCGATGACCTTCTTCCGCGAATTCGGAGGCGGCGAGCGGCAGTTGATCGTCTCGACGGGCGGCACGACCGGCGCCGTGAAGAGCGCGCGTCTGACGGTCGTGGTGAATCCTTGCGACAGCGGATCGTTCGTGCGCTGGCGCGATGCAACGGGATTGATGCGTTACTTTCTCTGGCATCCGACCGAGCGCGTCGACGACGTATCCGAAGACGAGACCTTCGAAACGCTCTCCGAGAAACTGACACCCGAACGCCACCGCACGATCACGGCGACCACGACCCATACGCTCCATAGCGGACTGGTCGACCGTGAACTGTTCGACCTGTGCGCATCGATTCTCTCCGGACGGGAGGTGCAGCTGTACGACGCCCGGCGGAAGGTGTGGATCGACGCCTATGTCGAAGACGGCGACATCTCGCGGACGAATGCCTGCATGCAGGACTGCGTGGTAGAACTTTCGATAAAGCACTTGACGCTATGACGAAGGAGCTTTACATAAACGGTCAGTTGTGCGATCTGGAAGATACGCCGTCGCTGATCTTCCAGTCGCCGGTCTTCAACGATCTCGACGTGATCCAGAGCAACCGCAGCGCGGAGATCAATCTGCCGCTGACGCCCCGCAACCGCAAGGCCTTCGGTCTGATCGACCGCATCGACATCTTGGACGATTCGGCGGTATACAGGAAGCATTCGGCAGCGTACTACCTCGGCGGATTCCCGATCTTCACGCGGGGGTATGCGATGGTTACGGACGTAACCGACACGATCAACATCACACTCGTGTGGGGCAACATCGACAACTTCCAGCCGTTGTTCGACGCTTCGCTGCGCGATCTGCGCGAGCAGATCATCGAGGTGGCAGGAGCGGATTATGTCGAGTGGAACAAAGAGGTGCTGTGGGCATTGCCCTCCGATACAGCATTGGCAGGATTTATCCAGATTGATTTCGGGGCAGGACGTAATATCAATTATTCGCATCCGTCCGTACAAGTATCCGCGATCTTGGATGCCATACAGAAATATCACGGTATCACGATAGAGAATATAACCCGTTTGAGCCAAACCAGCGACAAACATCCGATGATCGTTCCGCTCGTGTCGAAAAACTCGGGGCCGGACAGTTGGTATTCGGATCGGTTCGAGGCAAGTTCCGCGCATTATGGTAATTCCGGTTCCAGTAATACCGCGTTAAAATTTAGAGAAATAGTATCCGACAAGCGGTCCATTTTGACAGACCAGAATTATGCGATCGATGTCTCGTCCACAAAGACTATTGATGTATCCATCATTAGCTATTCATCCGCCGTCTTTTTCCCCGGTATGCGGGCAGCATCGGCATCGCCGACGTTAAAACTTAGAGGAGACTCGGGAAATGGGACATCGGAAGTGTTACTATCGGTGAAAGGTATCGACACGGGGGTCGGGATTCGTTTCGGCGTGAAACCCGATCTATTTAATAATGTCGAGGTAAATGTCGAAGACTACGATACAGTTCGATGGATTCTAAGTAACGCCATCACAATTGACGCAACGACAAGTGATGAGTTTACAGTTACAGCGAAATTTATTATCACGCCCCATTTCGACGACATCCAATTCCCCTCTCCGTTTCCGATTGCCGAGAACCTGCCGGATATGACGCACGCGGAGTTCCTGTCGGCATTGATGACAATGGCCGGACTTTTCGCCTATCCGGACAGTTCGGATAGCAATACGATCCACATGATGTCGCCCGATCAGTTCTATAATTCGACGGACACGATCGACTACGACTATCGCATCGTCGATTCGGGAGACAACCGGACACCGAACACGCAAACCGACAGACGAATCGTCGACAGTCATCTCGACGCAACGATTCAGGATTGGAGCCGCAAAGTGATTCTGAATGATCGGGGCGAAATCTGGCGGCCGGAGGGGACGGAGTTCACGATAGGGGATTATGCCCAAACCAACACGCTCGACTACGACAACGACGAGGATGCCGAGATGTTGAACACACAGGGCATCATCTCCATCGACAACGAGAATATCGAGCGGGAGAACGAATTGGTATCGTTGGATTTCTCGGCTTCGACCAATAGAACAGGTTGGAATCCGGATCGCCCTGATAGGCCATTCGCTTTTGTGCCTTGCTATGAGGAACAGACAGTCAACGGAGCAAAGAAGGTAAATTACTCTGCTCCTTCTGCCCGTATTCTTGCCGATGTGAATACGACGATTGAAGACGGAAACGGTACGGTAGGTCGTTACAGGCACGGCCTGTTCCCCCGCACGATGTATTTCGGCGGATCGGAGGGTATCGTGGCGAAACGGTATGCAGACTACCAGCGGATCCTGAAAAAGTTCCGCATGATTACGGTCTACGTCAAACTGAGCGTGGCCGACATCTGCAATCTCGACTATACGCGGCGGGTTTACCTCGACGTGTACGGATGCTATTTCGCCATCTACTCCGTCACGACCGGCGAGGACGGTATATGCGAGTGCAAATTGATTAAACTGTAAAAAATAGAATAGCAATGATTAAAATACCGATAAGAGTAATCACGATGCCTACTATGAGATCGCCGGATCCATCTTTTTCTTTAAAAGGAAGGTTTATATTCTCATTTTCATCTGATTTCAGAAAATGTTCCGTAAGTCGCCGTACATCGTTCGTCATTCCCCAGAGTTTGAAGAAAAGAACGATTTGCAGAATGCCGAATATCAGCATTACGATTCCGATGATTGCATAGATGTCAGCCATGATGATTTGAGATTTGGTTGAGAACAAAGATACGCAAAAACAAGAAACTATAAAATTATGGCTACACAAGATTCGATCGATAAGATTATTAATATTCGCTTCAATTATAAGGAACTCGTTCAGGGTTGGGTAAAAGCCAACGAAGCGATTGAAGACAATAAGAAGATTTTGGCCGACCTCAAAAAAGAGTACGAGACCGGCCAGATTTCGCTGTCCGATTATAAAAAGGCACAATTAGAATTGAAGTCTACCACAAAAGCCTTGACGGATGAACAAAGACAGTATGAAAAAGAGATTCAAAATAACATTAAGGTCGAAAAAGAGCTTGACGGGTCTTTGAATCAACTACGCGCGAATCTGAACGGCCTTATTGCGCAGTATGGAAGGTTATCGGCCGCCGAACGCGAAAGCGCCAGCGGGAAAGCGTTGGTAGATCATATCAAAGCCCAGCGTGACGCCGTTAAAGAGGCGGAGGCCGCAATCGGCGATTATCGTTCGAATGTCGGCAATTATGAGAATGCCATTCAGAACACGCTTCCTGTTGGGAACAATTTCTTGCTGCAACTTGCGCAAACGGCTCAAAATGCGGGAGGCGTTACGAATGTCATTAAGGGTGCAGCAGGTGCCATTGGGTCTCTTGTTAAACAGATGGCGGCATTCATTGCTACGCCTATCGGAGCTGCTATTGCTGCTATCTACGCCAGCTATCAGGCGCTATCGTTTTCCATTCGGGAAGTAAATGCCCGTATTCAGGAGAACGAGGAACTATTCTACAAAAATCAGCGAGCAATGTCGGCCGCAGATGCGTGGAATGCAGCCTACACTAATTCGGTCGATAGAATGGGTGAAGTGATGGTAGAGACGACATCGAAATTCAAAACGTTTTGGACGCAGTTAAAAATCCTTGCGAAAAATGTAATGCGCTCGGGGTTTATAGGTGGTTTTATTAACTTCTTGGGGCAAGGTGTTGGAGCTAATGAATTACAAAAAATATTCGACGAGTTAGCCGCTAAACAGGAAGAACGAAACACCAAATACAGGGAAGGCGTCGTAAGGATTACAGAACTCGAAGCGGAAATAGCGGATGCGCGACTGAAATCGAACGATAAATTGAAAAACTCGGATGCGGAACGTGCAAAATATGCACAGGAAGCAATAGACAAGACGCGGGAAATGTTCGGAATCAAAAAGGACATCGCCCAGTTGGATTTCGAGATCGCGAAATTAAGTGCCGAACCGACTAAGAATTCAGTTGAGACAAACAACAAACTTGCAGAAATGGAAGCGGGGTTAAAACGGCTAGATGCTCAGGAAAAATCCGCTCTGCGGGAATTGCAAGAACGTCTGAATGAAACCGATGCAAAAGCAACCCAAACCGCCAAGACCCGCGCCAAATCCATCAAGGAAGCGAAAGATGCGGCCCTCAAAGCGGAGAAGGATTATTTCCAACTCGTCCAGCAGATGCGTACCAAGACGAAAGAGAGCGAGTTAAAAAGCATTTCTGAGCAAAACTCGGTTGCGAAAAAATCGGCAGAAAAGCGAATCAGCGAGATCGACATCCTGCTGAAAACCGCCGAAGGAGAGCAGGCGGCGTGGCTCCTTCAAGAGAAAGAGACGCTGAACAAACGGATATTGGCTCTGGACGAAAAGTATCAGAAAGACCGAATATCCGTCGAGGAAAAATACAGCGAGGAGGCGTTGCGCAAGGAGTTGGCGCGTGAGGAAGCGCGCATCAGGGCCCGCCTCGGTATGGATGCCCAGATGGATGCCCTGGCTCGTGCGCAAGTCAAGAACGAGAACTATTCCGACCTGAAAAGCGAGGATAATGGGAAACGTCTCTCCGCCCAGCGGGCGATCGCGCAGGAGGAGCTTCGCATCGCTATGGATAAATACCAGGCACTGCTGAGTATGGACGAATCAACGAAAGAATCTCTGTATGATTCGGATGTTGCATACCAGACGGCCGTTCTCAATGGTGAAATGGCGGTTCAGGATGCGAAATTGGAGACGGCAAGAATTACCAAAGAGCAGGCCGAATATCAGCTAAACACCACATTGACGGCGATGTCGACGATCAGCGGTGCGGCAGCCAATCTGTTCAATACGCTGGCCGAAGATAATGCGGAGTTTGCCGAGTTCGCAAAACTGCTGGCGCTGTTCAATATCGGTGTCAATACGGCGTTGGCGATCTCCGAAGCGATTGCAGGCAATGCCGCGCGGCCGATCAAAATGGCGGCTGCGATTGCGGCTGTCCTTTCCGCTATTGCGCAGGCGTACCAAGTTTTGAACCAAGCCGAGAAACCGGCTACGCCGAAATTTTCCCGCGGCGGTCTTGTGACCGGCCCCGGCACGGGTACGAGCGACAGCATCCCTGCGCGGCTGTCCAACGGCGAGGCCGTGATGACGGCCCGTGCGGTCGTGGATTGGGGGCCGGTGCTCTCGATGATGAACGTGTCGAGCGGCGGCAACGCCATTCCGACGCGGCATCTTCCGGAGAAGAGTTCGGGGATGCGTCAGATGGAACAGATGTTCGAGCGCGTGATGCGCCGGCTTCCGAACCCTGTCGTGACGGTCAGGGATATAAACAACGGTCAGCGGCGGGTCAAGGTGCAGGATGAGACGGCGCGCTACGCCGGACGCAAAAGGTAAAAAACAGCGAAAAGTTCGGAGGAACCCTTCCTGCGTATCCTATATTTGCTTCAAACACGAATTAACCCTTTTATAATAAATTAAAAAAACAATGGCAGAATGTATCAATGATCTGGCAGGCGATATCCTGCAAGATTGCAACACGGTCTATGGGGTGGGCGTCGAGAAGATTGCCTATCTTATCAAGAAGTCCGATCTGGACGAATCGGCGACGACCTACACCAAACCGAAGATCACCAAGATCGCACTCAAATCCGGCAAGAGGGCCTATCGGTTCTCGATTCCCTCCAAAACGCCCTACAACGGGCTGATCTACGAGGATCAGAACGCCGAAATCGGCATCGCCATCAACAAGACGCTGCCGCTGCGTATGCTGGCCGACAGCCCCGCGAACTCGCAGAACATCGAGGCGTTCAAGAACGAGGACTGGGTCGCTATCTACGAGAACAAGGCGAAGGGTGCGGACGGCAGCCAGGCGTTCTGTGTGATCGGCTACGAACAGGGCGCATCGATGCAGAACGCGACGCTCGACAAGTACGGCGACGGCTACAACGGAGGTTGGGGCGGCGACCTGATCGAGCAGAACGCACCGACGCCGCAGATCTTCTTCGACGCCGGCGGTATCGACGCTTCTCGCGCCGCGCTGGAAGCATTGTGTACTCCGGCCGAGTAGGGGGTATGCAACCGTTGGACTGGTACATGGAGAGGTGCGCATCGGGCACCTCTCTGTGCATGGAAGAGAAGAAGCGGATCGAATCGGATTATCGGGAAGTGTTCGGGCGTCCGATGCTTTCCGATTTCAGCGGCCGGTGTCCCAACCGGTTCCGTGATGCGGCCGCGATGATCGCCTCCTATTTGCGGAAGGAGCAGAAAGGCGCAAACGGCGGTTACATGCTCAAATCCGGCATCGTGATCCGCTATCGCGGAAAACTCTACACACACTTGAATCTGACGGCCGCAGCGGCTCGGCATCATCTCAGACAACATCCGTCCAACGTACACGATTTCCTGCGTCTGGGCGATCTACCCAAAACCGAATGACACTATGGCAAATTATAAGATCAAAGACTTACGGCAAGCTCAGACCCTGAACGGTGCGGTTGCGTTGGAGATTCAGGACGGGGATAGCACATCCACCTTCGCCACGCTCGACCAGATCGCCGAGTTTCTGGGGAACACAACCCCTGTGGTGTTGTTGACCAAAGCCGGTCCCATAGACGACAGCTATCTGCCCGATATGTCTGCCTCTGAAATCGCGGCAGCATACGATCGGATCGTTGCGGATCCGATTCACACGGTACCTATTGTCAGGATTCCCGATAACGGAGGACAATACCTCGTACCGTCAGGATATGGAGTGCATGCCGATACGAAGGCCGTCATCGGATATTATGCATCGCAGACATACGTGCTCCCGTCCAGTCTTACGTTGACATCGGAAACATTTACCTTATCGAGACTGCCGTATACGGCATCATCGATGGAGTGGGCCGATCTGCTCAACAACACGGCCCTTCCCTCCGGTTATCTCGGCATCGATAGCGACAGTACGAGCGAAGAGATCAGTGCGGCCGTCGGGGGTGTAGACGCATTCAGAAAATTATGCTCGAAGTTGCTCGGGCGAAACTGTATCGTCGTTGTGTCGACCGATCCCGCTGCGGCGAACAGGAGTGCATCTATTCCTGTGATAGTAGATGTAAATAGGAGTGTTGGTCTGCCACTGAAAATAAGACTCAAAATCGAATATATATCTTCGGGGAAATACATTGCATTGACCATTACAGAGTCAAGAGGCACCTTTTCGGCGATGCGTACCTCTGTGTCCGTATCGGATATTCCCAATGCACTTGACGTCCTCGCCGCGTCGGATTGCAGCCTCGAAGCCCGGGTCTCGACCCTCGAACGGACGCTCGCGGCCGTGCTGTCGGGCGCTGCCGTGATCCCCGCGTTGCAGGTCAGGGAGCTGGGCGTGTGGGGTTCGAACAACCTGATCCTGACGGGCAGCGGCGCCCCGGCGAAAGCGCCCGACCGTGCGGGCCAGCTCTACATCGACACCGCCTCGGGCGCCGTCTACAAATCCACGGGCAACGCGGCCGTGTCGGATTGGAAAAACCTCTAAAACCTCGATACCATGTCACAAGTAAATAAATATGCGGATCGTGCGGCGTATGCCTCCGACACGAATCGTCTGTCGACCCTCTCGGCCGTCTCGCTCATCGCGAGCGACAACGAACTCATCTACGACGGTGTGAACGTCGTCGTGGGCAAGGATGCGGCCGCCGCGGGCGACTGCGCGGTCTACGACAAGACGGCCGGTGCGATCCGGTTCGTCAAGGGTGAGACCCTCTCGGCCGCACAGCTCCCCGAAAGTCTCACCCCGCTGGCCGTCGTCTATGCGCGGCAGGGCGACAGGGTGCTGGTCGTCTCGCTCGACAATCCGACTATATTCCACTGGGCTGCTTCTTACGAGGTCGCCCTGTCGGGCTTCGATCTCTCGGCCGGCGGGACGATCGTATTGAAATTCGCCGACACACACAAAAAAACGATCACCTATACCGCCGGCGCCACGCTTTCCGACCTCGCAGCAGCTGTCAATACGGCATTGAGAACGGGCAATGTGAATCTGTCCATTCCCGATCGCGGCGGCTGGTCGGCTGCGGCGGACGAGGCGACAGGGCGCGTCGTTCTCACGTCGAACGGCTATGTGAAATCATGGACGACGATCGAAGCGGTGAGCGGGGCGACACTCACGACACGGACTGACGACACGAACTATCAAGTAGCCCTTACGGGACTGCTGCTCGACGAGGGTCAGACGGTCGAATACGTTCGACGCAAGAACGGCGTGAGTAGTACGCGGGCGGGAATGAATTCCGAAATGTTCCTGCAATATTACTCAGCAAACGGTACCGTCCCGACTTCGAACGTGCCGCTCGGTTCGGCGACGATCGTCAATCAGGCATCGTTCGAGACATCGGAGTTCTGCGCCGAACTGCGCGCAACATATCCGGATTATGCGTCGTATCTCTTCGGCGAGCACATGGCTCAGTATCCGAGCGCTTACGGGGCGATGCTGCGTGACGGCAGGACGAACACAGCGAAGATCGGCCGCCTGCGTTTCATCGATATTTACGGTCAGAGCAAACCCTGTTATCCGGCCGCAGCGGCCGCACTCGAATACGGCGTCGCGGTCGAAGGTGCGACGACAGGACTCGAAGCGGGCGGCTGGTGGCTGCCGTCGGTCGAAGAACTCTACCTGCTCCTTCACGACCGCGTACTGACGGCCGACGATGTGGAACGCGACCCCGTGAACCGCACGCTGGTGCGTCTCGGAAAGGCGACTTTATTGGCAACCGTCACTTCTTACTGGACGAGCTGCGAAGGTGCTCTCGGCGCTGTATTCATCAGCTATCGTTCCGAAGGCGTTTTGTATTCCTACGTCAGATGTATAAGGCAGTATGTGCGGCCCGTTTCCGCCTTGTAAAACGAAAACTATTATGAACATGGAAGAACTGCAAAAGAGAATCGACGCTTTGCAATCGCGGCAGCTGGCGCTGCGTGCGATCATGGCCTCCTCGGACGAGCGGGCTGCAAAATGTTTCAAAAACGGAATGTCGTTCCGCGAAACATACCCCGACGATTTCGCGCGATACCAGGAGGCGAACGACGAGTACAACCGCAACGAGATGACCCTCGCAGAGCTCGAAGCCGAGCGGATGGCGCAGCGCGAAGAGGTGGAATCACTGCATGTACACGACGCCTAACCTTTGAAATCGCTATGGAATATCTCCCCGCAATCATCAGTGCCCTCGGGACTATTATCGCTGCGTGGTTCGCCTATAACCAGTACAGCAAAAACAAGCTGACCGACCTGAAAATCGAGAAGTTCAAAAAGGACGAAGAGACGAAAAGCATCCGTCGGGCCGACAATTCGTCTATCGTGTACGGTGAGTTGTGGAGCGTCCTGCACGAGTTGGATGCCGATCGGGTCTATATCGTACAGCCGCATCCGCTCGGCAACGAAAGCCTGCTGTCCGTCTATTACGAGGTCAAGCGCAAAGGGGTGGAACCGATGAAACCGCACATGCAGGGCCTTCCGATTTCGGAGGTGCCGAAGTTCAGCAGCGATCTGGTGAAGAACCTCTTCCTCTACATCACGGACATCGACGAGCAGGTGAACGACAAATATGCGAAGTCCATCCTTTCGAGTTACGGATGTCGGGCGGCCATCATCAAACGGCTCAACGACAACCGCTACGACTGGATAGGCAGCATCTTCTGCGAGTTCACCCGCCCGCTGTCCGTATCGGAGGAGAATGCGCGGGAGATCATGCATACGGCGGCCATGAACATCCAATACCTGCTGCCCGAGTATCGATAACGTATGAATCGCTTCAACCTTAATACTGTAAAAACCATGAAAAAGCAAGTCGAAATCGCGCTCTGCGTGTCGGCCGCCGTCATTGCGCTGGTCGTTCTGTTCAACCTCCTGCCGAGCGGCATCCGCACCACGGCGACGCTCTGCGCAGGATTCGGGGCGGCCGCAGGAGCCGCCGCAGGCTGGCGGGCAAAGATGTGGTATGACCGAATGAAAGGATAGGTATGGCAACGTATTTCACCCTTTCCGAATTGCTGCGTTCCGATACGGCCGCAGCGCGCAGCATCGACAACGCGCCGTCGCACGACGTCATTCGCCGGCTCAATGCGCTGATGGACGAATGTCTCGATCCCGTGCGCGAACTTTGGGGCAAGCCGATCGGCGTGAACAGCGGCTACCGATCGCCGGCGCTCAACGCAGCCGTCGGCGGAGCTGCGGCAAGCCAGCACATGAAGGGCGAAGCGGCCGACATCACCACCGGCAGCGTCGCGGATAATCTGCGGCTGTTCGAACGCATCGCAGCCAGCGCGATCCCCTTCGACCAGCTCATCGACGAGAATCGGGGCCGCTGGATCCATATTTCATACCGTGCCGACGGGAAGAACCGAAGGCAGGTGTTGCATCTGTGAGACGACTGCTCGCATACTTGTTGGCCGTGCTCATCGTCGGTTCACTGTTTTTCGGCTGGGGCTACCGCCGCGGGGCGGCTTCCGTCGAAATGTGCGACAGCACCGTTACCCGATGGGTACAGTGGCCGGTTCCCGTGTACGACACCATTCGGGAACCTTATCCGGTCGCGGTGCGCGAACCGGCCGATACGGTGTGGAAATACATGAGTGTAGATACAGCCGCAATTATCGCCGACTATCTGCTCGAACGGGATTACCGGCTGGATTTCTCCGCCGATTCGACCGGAACATTCCTTGTCGATGCAACCGTAGGAGAAAACCGGCTGTTGCGGGCTTCGGCCATAGTAAAGCCCGTTGTCCGTGAGATTACGGTTACAAAACTGCATACCGAGGTGCGGCCGCCGCGCTGGGAAACGGGACTCGCCCTCGGAATCGATCCATACAACCAGTGGGCGGGCATCTACGGACGCTATACGAGAGGCCGATGGAGCGGTGAGGTCATAGTAGGGTATGATCCGATCCGGGAAAAACAATATGTCGGCACGAAAATAGGATGGGCCGTGTTCCGATAACTCGTTGCCGGAATTATTTCCCGATTCCGCTCCAATCGAAAAGATTCATTACGGCTTTGTTGGCGTCGAATATGACACGCCAGTTTTTCACGAGGTAAATATCGGTGACTTTCATGGATGTGTCAACGTGATTCAACGCTTCATGAATCACGTATTTGTCCAGTCCGGCTCCGCCCTCCTCTCGGGGAGTCCGTGCTATGGTTGCCCAGGAATGCCGCGCAGCGTAGAACGTCAGGCCATCGACGCCTATCGCCTCGCCGACATCTTTCAGGCCTTTGTTGATCGCTTTGTTCAATGACACGCGATCTTTGTATCGGAGGTAGAAGTAAAGCAGCCGTTTCCCCGTCTTATCCGAATAGCGAGCGATCAGAGGGCTGACGCACGGCTCTATCCGAACGTGCATTTCTGCACGGTCCGTGCGGCGGGATGCGGTTTTTTGCCGGAAATACACGATCTCGTCCTTCCTGGCCGGCGGGAAGGTCAGCAGATCGGCGCTGTTCATCCCCATCAGTGCGAACGACAGGAGGAAGCAGTCCCGCGCCATCCGAGCGCGTTCGTTGGCGAGTGGCGGCAAGTCGATTATCTGCTGTATCGACTCCGCGGAGATGGCTCGTTTGGCCGTCGGCGCGGGTGTTTCGAGGCGCAAGTTTCTGAAAGGGTTGCCCAGAATATTCATTTGGCCGAGTTCTTCATCGTTGAACTCTTCCTTCGCGCGGTTATAGATGGTTTTGATGCGCGAAATATACAGAGACAGCGCCCTGTTGCCCTTGTTTTTGGTTGCAGCTTCACCTTTCTGCTTTCGGTTGGCGCCTCGTTGCGAAGGCTCCGATTCGATGAATTGCACGAATCCCTTGATGAACGGTGCCGTGATTTCGCTGATGTCGAGCGTATCGCGGCCAATGTATCGTTTCAGCGCGTTGAGGGCTGTCATGTAAATCGACGCCGTACCGGAATTCATCCGTGCCGCTTCCTGCCTCATATACGCTATGAAATCGAGCCGGAATCGCTCTCCGCCTTTCAATCCTGATTTGATGCGTGCGACGAGTTCGTCGACCTCCATTTCCTCGACGGCGTATCCCATGTCGTTGCAGAGGTCGATGCAATCTTCGACCAGTTCGCGGCATTTGCGGCTGAGTTTTTCATCCTTGATTTTCAATCCCCGCGTCAGATCATCGGGCAGCGCATAGAGCGTCGTGCTTATCCAGCGGCTTTTTCGGTGGTGGGTTATGCGCAACTTGATATTGTAAGTACCGTCTGCGCGTCGCTGGTGGGAAAAGATACAGGTTCGGAAGGTCGCCATAGCTGAACAACATTAGAACAACAATTGCAGACAAATATATACAGAAAGTGTCAAAAGTAAGCGATTTCGATGTGTAAATATTTGTTGGAAAGAAGCCGATAAGACGACAAAAACCGCCTCTCAATACTTTGAGAAGCGGTTTTTTCTTTCGTGATTCCGTTGGGATTCGAACCCAAGACCCACAGCTTAGAAGGCTGTTATAAACAATTATTTTATTTGCTGTTTACTAAATGTTTACGATATTTATTCGAAAATATTCGAACAACATTAGGATAACATCTGCATCGATCAAGTATAATCTGTCTATTTTTTGAACCCGATTGGCTGAGGAGATTTGCGTGCCTGCGGAACCTTCACGGAGAGTGCCGCAATTGCCTCGTAGATATTGTCGAGCTCCTTACGCATATCCTCCGATAGATCGCTGACCGCTTCGGCGTTGTCCTTGCCTGTCTGCTCCAACAACGCCAGCCGTGCCCGAATTTCGGCCAATTCTGCCGTTACTGTCGTCGTGGTCATGATGTAGTTGCGCATCGCTACGAAAGCCCGCATAATAGCCCTATTTACCCGTATGGCTGTCTCACTGCGCAACACGCTCGAAAGCATTGCAACCCCCATTTCCGTAAAGGCAAAGGGCGGATATTTGGGATACTTGCCTCGTCCGTCGATTTCTAAGATCACATTTTGTGACCTTATTCTGTCTTTCAATGCGTTATACTCGTTATCCGAGAGTTCAAACATAAAATCGTCGCCTTCGAAACGCTCAATATTGCGTCGTACCGCCTGTTTGAGTGTTCGGGTCTCCACTTGGTAGAGTTCCGCCAGATCGAAGTCCAGCATCACACGCTGGCCCCGGATTTCGTATATCTTGCTTTGGATGGGTTGCAGTTCCATGAGGTATTGTTAAAATGCTATCGCAAGGGATAAGCCTGCCGGAGAGTCGAGACAAGCGTTATCATCCTTGATGAAAAATGGTTTTTACTTTTGTGATTGTATTTGCATTTTGTATACTATCTGGCATCTCTATTCCAATTAACTCATATAACTTTTTATATTGGGTGATTTTTGCGTTTGCATATTGGGTAAACGCCTGTTCCGTATATCCAACTTTGTATAGTCTATGAATATCCTCTGAAAAAGATTCAATTAAATATTTACTTATCATTTCTGGAGACTCGCCTTTCATCAGCATCGTAGAAACCATCCAATTTCGGCCTCGTTGCGGTTCTTTTACCACAGAAATGCAAATCTTCTTAATGTCATTTGTCATCCTCCATAATTTGAAGAATAATATAATTGACAAGATACCCACCGCCCATACAATTAGCATCATTACAAAAAAATCTTCCATATCTTATAGTTTTAAAGTTTAGATTAATAGCATTACATCGAATTGATCACCCCATCATCCACATCTATCACATTACTTTTTATGAACCCACCTGCCGATTTTTCCGTTCGAAGAATCGAATTCAAGATAGTTCATTCCGAATATGCGAGCATCTGTAGTGTAGTGGTAATTCTTTATATAATAATTCCCATCTATATTTTCATAGGTAAAGGTGAAATAGGCAACAATATGGAATGCGTCAACTCCATAGTCTTGCGGTCGCTCTTTTAAATAATTCCATTCTTGTAGTAGTGACAAAGATGGTAATCTGGTCTCTTCAGGTGTTTGACCACCATACCCTTTATTGTCTATGAATTCAAGAGAACATCTATTTCCCGATTCATTGATCTCGTATAACGATCTCCAAACTGGAAATCCGTAGGTTTTATCTTTTCCTACATATCGAAAAGGTTCATTATATGATTTCCCATTTTCATGATACGGAAAATACTCTTCGAAAGATTCGTTGGATATAGTGATGACAGTCTCCTTTTCGCAACTGATCGCACTAATCGAAATCAAAAATAGGAGCAAATAAATTATAATGCAATTATATTTCATGTTATACAAGATTATATTGCAATACGGGTGGCAAAAAAATCAAAATCGGAATCTCAGTATCAATGATTGTAAATGTCGCCGAAACTTGATTCGACAAATACCACTTGAAACACATTTCCTTCCCGGAATCCCCAAAATACATGATTGTCTCCAGTGGCACGAAAAGCCATCAGAAACCCGACGTCGCGTGTCAAATTCAATTTTTTTCTCTTAATGGAACCGATCGAAATCTTCTCCCATCCGAATGCGTGCCGTTGGGATGTATTGACGGTATTCCAATCGACACAGCATATCTTCTTCAACCGTTGTAAGAAATCGATGAAGAAAGTCGGCTGTTTGCAATCGGTATAGCTCACATCGTGAAGGTGGCCAAATCCGAAGGATATGCGGCTATCCTTCCCGATGTAGCTTTGTGCCGGACTTTGTTTCTTGACGCTCATTGTCGTTGCAGCCGGTTACGCTAACTGCTTGTGGAAAAAATCCCGCATCTTATCCTTGCCGATCACATGACCGACACCCGTAGGAGTCGTGCGCCACGGAGTTTCGCCGTGCGTTTTTTCCATAAGCCCTAAGGCTGAAAAATTAATATAGGCGGTAAACACATCTTGAAAGAGCGATTCTTCCTCGTCCGATAGCATGAGAGGTTGATCCGTTTCGGGTTCGATACCGCCCGCGCCGAACTTCTTGAAGTGGTCGTAGACGCACGGAACAACAGGCCCGTACATCCACGCTTCAATGTCTTCATCGAACAGGGGAGTACCGAATGCGGCTAAATGATACCCTTGCTGATAGTAAAGCATCTTTTGCAGCTTCATGTTCGACATGAGTTCTCCGCCGTCGTAGTCGGTAGCACTGGCTAACAACTTGTTTGCAATCGCTAATACCGGATAAGACATGATAAACGTGTTTTAATTGTAGTACAACAAAAATAATAACTTTTTATTTCGTTGCTACGGCTATTTCAACTCGGTTTTACCCGTTTGTTTGTATAAATAAATGATTTTATCGTATTCCTTATTGCAATCGAAATTTACTCGGTTTCTGTGCGAAATACGTGGGGGGGGGATTTTTGAACTCCTGTCGCAGAGCGGTCTATCCCCTGCATCCGCTCGATCACGCCGATGAGCCGCGAGTTCTGATCCAACGCTTCGGCCAACATCTCACGGTTCTCGCGGAAAGCTGCGATTAATTCTTTCATTTGCATATCTTCTTCGTTTGAGTTAGGTTCTTTCGTTTCGGAATTCAACATCTCACCTTCGCCGGTGAGAAGCCATGTAATATCAAGATCGGGAAATTCAATAACAATTTTATTTATCGTGTCCGGTTGAAAGGATTTTCGCATTGCTCCGATATATCCCGAAGATAATCCGACTCGCTTGCAAAATTCTGATTGCGTAATCTTGCTCTTTTTTAGATAATGTATAATTCGCTCTTTTACAGTATACTTCTTGGGTTCTTTCATCTTTTTAGGTAGATTTGTTGTTTTTTATTTGGATAATAAAAAATAACGTTATATATTTGCATTGTTAAGTTCATAGAGCGGTAACGGTTTCGATAACCGAACGAATAATATTAGATGCAAATATAATGAAGAATCAAGAGATTACAAACAAACTGACCAAAAAGAAGATCCGATTCATCGATGTTGCGCCAGCGATAAAGAAGGAGATCGCCGCAGAGCTGGGGTGTACGGTTGACACTGTGAATAACGCATTGAATCTCACATACCCTACCTATGGCGAACAGCCGGATCGCATCCGCCGGATGGCTCGTGAACGCGGGGGATTCGAGAACACCAAAATCAGGTGGGTGCGGGAATAACAACGGATGACAGGAGAAATTTAGAGAGGGCGGAAATTGCCCGCCCTCTCACGGTCAGAAGCTATCTACGCACAGTTCGAACCGTAGTTCTCACAGTCGTGCGAATTTGCGTTCTGACACGAATTTGAATCTTTGCCATGATGCAAAATGTTTAGAAAAATGAAACATTAGGGATAAAACCCTTCACCCGCTTTGGGCTAAGCCGTGAATACCCGCATCGGGGATTGCATTTGACAAGATTCGAAGCAAATATAGCGAATTTGACCGATTTCTCCTGTTTTTTAGACTATGAAAACAGATATGATATTGACGCTCCGCGAGCATGGCGGGATAGAAGGAATGAAGTAGAATTTTTGATTGAAGGTTAATAGAGCAATGAACATCCGAGATATACAGAATGCGCTGATCGAATCGGCCGATCTCGTGGCTTTGGCCGTGTGCCGTCGCAATGCTCCGAAGTCGGACATGATGACACGGCGGAAATTGTACGAGAGCTATCCCAACGATTGGCTTGACTACCATATCAAGTCGAAGCGCTCCTGAAAGCCGAGAAGATCGACGGGGCAGGATTGAAATGAAAGCCCCCCGAAGCCGATGGTGTTCATGATTGGTGTTTTTGAGATTAGGGTGTTTTGCGGCTTCGGGGCTTGGCAAAGGTTTGCGCGCCTCCAATGCGCATAGGCAATCAGTGTGATGATTCCTCGCTGTCCTCCGTGAGGCTCGCAGCAGGACGACGGCCGGGAAAGACCGGCAAATGGTGTAGTGGCGGAATGGTAGACGCACACAAAAAGATGGGCTGATAGTGGTCGGGCAACGCAAGTTGCGGAGGACGCTCCTCGGAAAGCAGCCGTGCAGGTTCGAATCCTGCCTACACCACAACGATAGCCACCCGCAGAGGTGAGGGGTTTGGTGCTCTGGCAAAATCACCCCAGCCCGCAAGGGCAGAAAGAGTATCGGGTAGGCCGATAATACCCAAATCGGCGGGTCGTGGGCAAGACTCGAAGAGACAGCCCCGCGACGGCGAATAGCCGAAGCGCAACAAACCGGCACAGGCTCCGAAGCTGCGACGACATGAGCGGCGAGGACCACCAGGACAAATGAATCCAGTGCGCCGTGGTGTAGGGGCAACACGTCACCCTTTGGAGGTGAAGTCGCAGGTTCGAATCCTGCCGGCGCGACAAAATAAAAAAACAAATGAAAAAAGACGAACTTCTCACGGTTTTCGGTACGCACGATATCCGTACCTTACCGGAATGTATCATGAGCCTGCTATTCGGGGATCAGGAAGTCCGCGACGACGTATTTCGCGAACTTATCCGCTGCCATGCAGGCGATCTTTCCTACGATTGGTTTCAAGAGGTCTACGAAGAAGATTTATCCGAGCGGCGGAAGAAGGGTCAAGATTTCACACCTCGGGAGGTCTCTATGCTTGAAACGCAACTTACCGGTGCGCGCGAAGGTGTTATCCACGAACCTACTGCGGGGACAGGAGGGCTCATTATTCAGTATTGGTGGGAGCTGGCATCGAAGCAATTGCCTTGGCGTTTCAAACCGCACACCTGTATATTCACATGCTGGGAACTCTCAGATAGATCGATTCCAATTCTACTGTTGAATATGGCTATTCGCGGTATGATGGGAGAAGTGTTCCATGGGGATGTTCTCGAAAATGTGGCCAAAGCCCGTTATGTGCTTCTTAACGAACAGAATGATGGGCTGGCATTTTCGGATATCGTTCGTGACGATCGAGTATTGAGTTATACGCATGCTAATCACGTGCATAAGCCAATGCAGCACGACTTATTCGATTAAAAAGGAGGATTTATGAAATTCGATGTCATAGCACAAGAGTGGTTCCACTCCAAGGTAGGACTTGTGAAGGATAGTACCCTGTCTGCTTATTATCAACAACTTCGCAGCCATATTCTGCCTTACTGGAAAGACATGGATGTGGAGTCATTCAAAAAGAATGATGCGCAGCTATTCATCGGCCAAAAGTTTCAAGAAGGCTTGTCGATGAAAACGGTGAAGGATTTAGAGATTACATTAAAACAGATTTTGCTATATGCCGTAGATGAACACGACATGAATGTTCCCACTGCTTTTAAGTTGAAATATCCTACGGCAAATCTGGTTTCCAAGAAAGAGGAGCTTCAGATTTATAGCCTCGACGAACAGAGGCGGATTGTACAATATTTCAGAGAGCATCCTTCTTATCGCACACTGGGAGTAGTTATTGTAATATGCACGGGACTTCGCATCGGCGAGATTTGCGGTCTGAGGTGGTCAGATATATCGTTAGAGAGCAATATGCTGCAAGTCAACCGTACTGTTGAACGGATTGTCGATTATTCAACTGGCAAAACCAAGGTTGTCATCCAGTCCCCGAAGACGATCAACAGCCAACGTTCCGTACCTTTTCCGAGTTGGCTTGCAGATATCCTGATCTCCTTTGCTGCGCCTTGTCGTTCGGACTATTACGTGATTTCCGGTTCGGATAAACTCATCGAACCGCGTACTTATCGCAGCTATTATCGGAATTTATTACTCAATAAGATAGGTTTATCGCGGTGTATCAAATTTCACGGATTGCGACACACGTACGCTTCGACACTGATTACCAACGGGGCCGATGTGAAAACGGTAAGTACAATGTTGGGTCACAGCACAGTCTCGACGACATTGGATATTTATACGCACTCGACATTGGAGTCTCGTCGAAAGTGTGCAGAAACGATCCTAATGAAATAATGCCGAGAGATGTCACCGCAAGTATCGAGACAATTATCAGCAACCATAAGTAAGTATTATTCCAGATGGCTTAATGCTTGCCGGCGCAAATCGGCATTTATTGGGATGGATTCCTATGCGGAAGATTTCCTGCATGATGCGTTGTTGTTGTTTCTCCGAAAGCCGGAGAAGCATATTCAATCAGTATTATCTGACGAATCCCGTGGTGATAATCATCTATACAATCTCATTTTGTCGATGATAGACCATAAAACAACTGATAGTGTCCGGGCCAGACGGTCGTTGTTCAACATTGATGACCAATATAAAGATCTTCCGCTATCCGGAGATGATCAGATAAGATGGGCAGAGCTGTCCGAAGAGGATTATGCTCGATTTCGTGAGGTATCATGCAATTTAAGAAGCGACGATTTTCTCATACCTCTTCCTAACGGGATGTATGTTCGTCCAACCCAAGGATGGGTCAGCGGGTGGGTACATAGCTATTCGATAAAAAATAGAAGATACACGTATTGGCTGTACAGCGCCTTCGTGGGATCGCGCAGCAAGGGAGAGCACCCACGAAGATTGAAAACATCGTCGTCACGTCACGAGGCATATATGGCGTTGATGGAATACAACAAGCCATAATTTTTTTTGCAAATTCAAAATGAATCGCAGAACAAACTATTTTATTTCGTATATTTGACAAGACGAATAAATTGAACACGATGCAAGATGTCAGGCTACATATTCATATAGAAGATACAAAACCAATGGAACTGCTGGATTTAACCGGATCTTTGATTTCATTGAATAATCAATATGTGTCCTACTTAAAGAAACATCCGGAGCAAAATATCAATAGCGAAGCCAAGCTCTATGTTAAAGAGATTCGTCAAGGATGCGTTATTGTAGAACTTATCGATACTTTGGCAGTTGCTGCATTACCATTCATGGAAAATGCGAATTCGATCATTGGTTTTGTAGGATATTGCAAAGATGCGCTAAGCTACTTTTTGGGTAAAAGTACGAAGAACCCTGATTTGACAATTTCCGATTGTCGGGATTTCGGGAATATTGTGAATCCGATTGCCGCAGATAATGGAGCTGTGATCAACATAGGCACATATATCAACGGCGATATCAAGATTGGATTGAGAACCGATAGCGTCGAGTCGAACGCAATACAAAATGCCGTAAGGAAAGAAATCGAGAAACTATCAGTGCGAGAACAAACCGATATTCACAAGAATGTGCTTATGACATGGCAGCAAGCCAGCAGCGATATAAAAAACAATGCAAAGAATCGGGGCGTCATCGACAGCATTCTCCCCGGACGGGCCATGAAGGTGTTGTTCGACGATGAGGAGGTGAAGCGGGAGATGTTGTACGGCGAAGACAATCCGCTTACGTCGGTGTACGTTGTAGATGTCAAGGTTGAGACCTCGCAGGATAAGCCCGTAGCTTACTGCATCGTGAAGCTGCATGAGGTGTTCGAGGCATAGTAATTCTTGATTCAACTTTGAAAAGGCGTCGAATTCGATGCCTTTTTTCATTTCTTTTTTTGCAGTTTCAAAATGAATCGCTATATTTGCAATGCCAAACTTTCCACTTCGTGTAAGCGAAGTACATAATCTTTAAGCCTTAGGGCGAGTTTTCGGGCACTTCCTTTTGCGAAGTGGAGAGTTTGGCGACTTTTTGAAGGCTCGCCCTTCTTTTTATGTACTTATATCAACTTTCAGACCCATGCCAAACCTCTCTGAAAGTAGCCGACCCGCGAAGAACAGTAGCGGGGCTACATCTGTACCTTACCCGTACAGTCATCTCACGAAAGCCGACCTTATCGGCATTCTTCACGGAGCTACATCTAATCCGCTCTCTGCTGCGCATTTCTACCGCTGTGCAGCAAGTATCGTCTTTCGTTGGTGCGACAACGTTATTACCGGAGGTTTTGCCTCGGTGCATAGCGTTAAGGATCAGTTGTCATCACTGGAAAAACTTTACAAAAACCGATAGTCATGGATTCATTCGAATTGAAGCCCGCGCCTCTCTGGAAGAGAGTGGCCGGTTATTTCTGGTGCATGTGGTATAAACGAGTCCATACTCAGCGTCGCAAACGCGATCTGTTCATCTATCGAGAGCGCAAACGTCTCTCCGAACCGCAAGTGTTATGGCCGAGCTTGTGATCCTTGTTCTTTTCTCGTGTGCGATCCTGGCCGCCTACGGGTTTGCGGCCGCGCACAGAGCATATTTCGAACGGAAGTTTAACGAATTCTTCAACGAACGATGAAAAGCAATGTCATCATGACCCGCCCGCTGGGTAAATTCGAGGTATACCAACGCACGAGAGACGGCATGTTCAACGCGACGTCGTTGCTTGCGCAATGGAACAAAGCCAAGAACAGCAACAAACGAATACAGGACTTCTTTGAAAATCAGAACACCAAAGATTTCATCGAGGCGCTGATGGAGGAGGAAAATTTAAAGGTGCCAAATTTGGCATATTTAAAAACACGCGGCAAATACAACGGCGGTACATGGATGCACCCGTACCTGTTCGTGAAGTTTGCGATGTGGCTCAATCCCCGCTTCGAGGTTAAAGTCGTGAAATTCGTTTACGACCAGCTGATCGAGTACCGGCATCATGCGGGCGACAACTACAACGTACTTGCACGGTCGATCGCCGCGCTTCCGGATGTGGATTATTCTCAGGTTGCGCGGGGTTTGAACTGGATCGTCTTCAACAAGCATGAACGCGACATCCGGAACACGGCATCGCCGAATCAGCTTCGGGCGTTGGACGACCTGCAACGCAAACTGGCTTTCTCGGTCGATATGGGGTATATCCGGACGTTCCCCGATCTGATGAACTCCATGCGGAGAATCTACAATCGTCAACATGCAAAATTCTAAGAGGGAATGAAAACGCCAAAAGAAGAATACGCGGTTTATCCGAGTTTGAGTGTACCGGCCCGTTACGGGTATGACCTGCACACGAAGTCGAAAGACGAGCCGATTGTGGTGGTCTGCGGTATCGAGGAACCGAAAATACATCTCGTTCCTTCCGAACTGCAAGAGTTCGCCAGACAGATTAACGAAGCGATCACCCATGATCTCGGGCTGGAATCCGGAACCTGCGAGGTTGAATATAGAGGTCTGACGGCTTCGGTCGATTTCTACGCGGAATACGAATCGCGCATCGGCGGCAGCCACGACGACGGCAGTGTGGAGCGCTACGCCGAATACACGGGCGACAGGGTATGCGTTCGCGTGGTATATGACCAATATGGCCGAGAATATCCGGACTATGCAATAATCCTTGAAAAGCAACTCAACTAACCAATCTGTCACACATGAAAACGAGAATCGAAATCTACGAGATCGCCCGTCCTACGAATATTGTAGCGTCGGGGAGTTGGAGCCGCAAGTTGCGGACGCACGAGATACGCAAAGAGATCGCGTACATGATGCGCCATCTCGATGCGAAGAAGTTTACGCATAGAATAGTCGAGGAGAAGTAGGATATGGAAACACGAACTATCACCCCTGAACAAAAGGAGGCATTGGATCGGCGTCTTCCCGATGAAGCTGTATCGCAGCATCCGACGAAGAAGTTCCTGTCGTCTATCAAGTCGATTTATGTAACGGAGCGACTCAACGAGGTATTCGGAGTAGGTTCGTGGCGCGTGGAGACGGAGATCGTCGAACGGGCCGAGCGCATGGTTGTCGTCAAGCTGCGTTTTTCGATCCCTGAATACGGCATCTACTACGAGTGTTTTGGTGGCAACGACAATGTCGATCTGGGCGACGCCTGCAAAGGAGCGACCACGGATGCGCTGACGAAGGTTTGTTCCTGGTTGGGTATCGGTGCCGAGGTATTCAAGGGCAGACAGACCGGCGCGGGGGCGACACCTCAGAGATCTGTGCAACGCCAGTCGGCAGCTCCCGACCCGATACCGGCAGTCGCACCCGTGCAGTCGGCTCCGAAGAAACGGATCACGGCCGATATGCTGAACGATGCCGTCATGCGCGATTCGTTCATGAACTGGGCATATAAGGGTAGTACGACGGTCAAAGACCCGACGAAATTCGATGTCATCGCCTTCCTGCGTCGCAGTTACGATGCGGACGATACGACGGCGGTAGTTTTCGCCAAATTTTACGACGAATATCTAAACAGTAAACAGCAGAAACGATGAACACGCAGCCGATATTGATACGCGAGACGAGCAGCCCCGCGGAGCTGGCGAAGCTCGCCGTCGACGCCGTTACCCGCGGAGACGTCGATCCGCTCGTCGCTTACGAGAATATATCCCGCATGGAGAAGGCGATCGAGCTGTTCAAGAAGTCCGAAGAGGTGCGCGACATTACGTTACGCGAATTGGCCAAATACGGACACGGCAGAACATCCTCGGATTGTACGATCGAAGAGGTAGAGGCCGGCGTCAAGTACGACTACTCGGGCTGTAATTGCCAGGCTTTGGACGACTTGTACAAAATGCGCGATGCGGTCATGGCCGACATCAAGGAGAAGGAGAAGATATTGCGGGCGTTGCCGGCCTCCGGCCTGACGGATCCCGCCACGGGCGAAATTTTCTATCCTCCTGCGCGAAGCAGCAAGACGACACTTAAAGTAACCTTCAAAAAACGATAACAATGGCAGATTTAATCAATGTATCGCTTTGCGTAAGCGATATTCC